>Ga0058695_1000014_pt1 | contig 40768 bp, 18 predicted proteins | sample AgamicMgMarz_FD_55042 | JGI IMG/M metagenome (GOLD analysis project Ga0058695, IMG submission 55042) | Agave microbial communities from Guanajuato, Mexico - Mg.Ma.rz | ecosystem: Host-associated > Plants > Phyllosphere > Phylloplane/Leaf | place: Guanajuato, Mexico | collected 2012-06-04 | reverse complement strand
GACCGACGAACTACGTGGGAAAAAAATTTACCAGAAATCAAAGATTTTAAGCAAGCGGAGGCTCGAAGGCTTTATGGCGCGCTTTCCGTTTTCTCGCTTCTTTCTACTTCAAATTCTTTATAATTTCATAATAGCTGCAAGACAAAAAGAGGGGAAGTCTCTCAGAATCAAAGGAATAAAAGATTGAGTATCTGGAGAGATGATCCTACGCTTTCTTTCTCTGTCTTTCAAAGAGTGAGTGAAGTTTGACCTCAAAAATGACCTTACCCTTAATACACATGATTGAGCCCTGCAGTGGTTTTTCAAAGTGAACCGGGCGTACTACTGGACAACCTTCTGTGGACCTTTCTTCTCTTATGATTTTTTTAGTTTAGTGATTGATATCTTTGAGAGTCTCAGTCTAGTCACTCAACTAATCTACTCGTAGAGTGCTAGTAGTAGCCTGTGTGGTAGTTAAGACTTCGCTCCTTCTTCTCCCTTAAAGCTATGGAATCCCACTTGGAATGCAAAGCATTCTTTTCGAAAGAGTACTAAGCTAAGGGACGGAGTAGCTTAGTTGAAGACTTAGGAAATCACTTGTTTGCTGCAACTGGATAGTTGGGAGAAGGAAAGGAAATAACTGCAATCGAAGTAAGCCCGGCCAATCTGTCTGTGAAATCGAGATGAACTTCAAGCAGTTTTTCGATGATTCTTCCTTTTTTCTTATGACTTTACTAAAAAGATCATTCGAAGGGAAAAGAGAATGTTCATTCGGTAGAGGGCAAGGGGATGAGGGGACTTGTTCGGAGTATAAGCCCGATCACCCTCTGTCTGTGAGATTAAGATGGATCTTGTGAAAGCATTTGTCATTTGTATATGATTGTTGAGGCATATCGGGTACTTACCACTTCCGGCTGTAGATTGATAGGTTTAGTTAGCAGGTGAAAAGGATGCTCAATCGGAGAGCTAACAATAAACAGGTTACGAAGGTGCTCGATCGGAGTCAACAACAGGCACACACCCTCCACCGAGAGCGGCACACTGACCCGATATACTTTGTCGACGTAAAGTGCACAAGAAGAATTTGTGTCATCATAGGCATTTCGTGTTCCATTCACTAAATGAATTGGGGATATGTACTACAGATATGGGGTCGAAGGGTATTAAGTTTTGCTTCCGGCTTTTGATCTTCCGTCGACTATGTATCTGTATCCTTCTCGAAACAAAAATCACTTGAAGCGAGCATTCAGTTGAGATCTCGCGTTGCTTCTTTACGACTTTGATTCATGACCGGCTTAACCTCAATCTTACTTATCAACAATCGAAATGGAACTCTCAGCTTTTGTTTCGAGAAAAAAGCATAAAGCAAGGTCATACTTTCACTTGACTTTTTAGCTTTTATGGGCAGGAAGTGTACTTTTGGGTCTATGTGAGAGACAGCTTTTACACTTTTTGAGGGCCCAAAAAAAGGAATATTCTAAAGTAGCTTTTTTATCCTGTTCAAAGTCAAGATAGAGCAAAAACGTCAAAAAACATAAGGTTAGAGATTCGCAGCTATCTTTTCCTATATGTAACGCCTTTATGCATAATTTCTTTCAAAGAGTTAGTAACGTTAAGGGCGCAAAGTGAGATATTACGTAGTGTGATGAGGCCAGAGTAAGAGCTGCTTGACGCAGAACCGAAGAGAGCATATCACTCATAAATCCAATCCGATCTTGCATTTCACCTCTCTCTCGAGCATCAAATGAAGGTTCCACTTCGAAGACTGAAAGCGGTGTCTGAGATTAAGGACGAGGAGCCAGTCGATCAGAGAAAGATCAAGGTTGAGTCGGTTGATCGGAGAGAAGGGCTAGGTCCGAAGGTGCTCGACCATCAGATGAAAGTTACACTTCTCGAGAATGAAAGCAGTGTCGGTGTCTAAGGTGTTAAGGACGAGCCGGGTCAGTGTCGGAGAGAAGAGAAGGATTGGGTTAGGTCCGGCAATCGGGGAAGGATTCGGGCTGGGTCTGATCTCGTATTCCACCATCCTTTTCTCGAACACCATAAGATGAAAGCTCAGTTTCGGCTGGAAGTAATGGTTGAGTTGGCCAGTCGTCAGAGAGAAAGAGGGATTAAGGTTGGAGCTCTGATCTCGCGTCTCACCTTTTTTCTCGAACATCATAAGATGAAGGCTCAGTTTCTCGATTGAAAGAAAGATCGAGGTTGAGCCAGTCAGCCTGTCGGGGAGAAGGATTGGGATTGGGCTAGTCAATCAGAGGAGGTTTAGGCGTCAGGTGCTCAAACCATATTACAGCTTGATGGGTTTTGTGAGACTGAAGGGGGAGGATTATTGTTCATAAGTTCGATCTCGTACCCCACCCTTTCCTTGAACATCAGATGAAAGTTGTTCCACCTCAAAGACTGAAAGTAGTGGCTGAGGTTATGGTTGAATCGATTAGCCAGATAAAGATTAATGATTGACACCGGCAAAGATTATAAGGCTTGCAGAGAAGGATAGGGGTTGGGCCTGATCTTCTCGTATTCCATCTTCGTCCCAAACATCAAATGATAGCTCAGTTTCGATTTCAAGTAGCTGGCTCTAGGGTTATGATGGTTGAGTCGACTGGCCAGATAAAGATCATAAGGCCGGGCCGGTCTATCACAGAGGAGGTGTTTGACCACAGGTTGATAGGTTTTCCCGAACATCAGATAGAAAGTTTCGCTTCTCGCGTAGTGGCTAAGATTAAGGACGAGTCGTTCGGTTGATCAGAGGAGCAAGCGGAGGCTCGAAGGCTTTATGGCGCGCTTTCCGTTTTCTCGCTCGGTCGAAGCAAGCCTTATCGTTCTTTAAGGAAGGATGCTCAATCGGGGTAAGCCCAACCACCCTATCTGCGAAATCAAGATGGACTTGAAAGCACTTTCGGGGGTAATGACTATTGTGAGACATCTGGGCACTTACCGCCTTTGTCTATAGATCTATAGAGAGCACTTCTTCCTTCTTTTACAAAATCATAAGAGAGAAGATACTCCTAACTGAGGCATGTTCAATCTCTTGGCTTTGAAAACTCGGCAAACCAGGTATCCTTTGTGATCGGTTCAATTGTTGGGGTAGAGTAAAGGTCAATTGATTGGCATGGTCTCGTTAGGAGCTACAGGAATGACGGTATGTTAATATATAAATGGAAAAATAGATACTTTTCGGTCTATGCGAGAGAGGCTTTTTGACGAGGTAAAGCAGCTAAACAACATCAAAAATCTTTCACACTTCATCAATCGAAACAGGACTGAAAGAGGTAGTCGATGAGAAGAGTACGAAGTCTGGTTAGGATCATTATTCGATTTACTCGGTCTAACGAAATGTCATGGATATGTATAAATCGTTGTCGCAGGTAAGACGGTAATGAGAATCTTCCTAGCCTCTCTTCACCCCGCCTATCGAGATAGACTTGCAGAACAGTTCGATGGGAAGAGTGTGCGAAGTAGGCATTGACTGGGGTTGGCATCGATGTCCCCTCTCCCAAATGCTTTGTCGACGTGAGCTATAATCGTACATATCGATAGCTAAAGCGAGATGCGAGGAAGCGCATTTGGTCATAGAATCGGTTTACGAACTACCTTTATCGAACTAAAGACATAAGCTCATTTTCGATTTCTAAGTAAGATCGAGGTTGAGCAGGTCGAGCAGAGAGGGATTAAGGTTGAGTTGGTAGTGAAACAATGACAGGGAGCACAGCGCTATAACTTTACTCTGTTGCTGCATGCCCGGTTCCCCCAGACCCCGCGGATGGGTTATTTCCACCTTTTGCCGAACTAAAGCTACGAGTGTTTGGTTTCAATTTCAAAGGTTATAGGTAAGATTGAGCTGGTCGGTCGGAGTTAGTGCCTTACTTTTATCGACTAAAGCGGTAAGTGCCCAATATCGATCGAAAGGTGCGAGTAGGCTGTGCTTTCTGGTATAGCGAACATGGAACGGTATCAATAGGCTCCTGCTCTAACCACTATGCTGTAGACTCAGTCCTGCTTTCCGCACTCCAACATATTGTGAAAAGCGCTACTAAGTGTATCCTTTGGCTCCAGCAGCAAAAGGGACTAGCCCCTCTCCTGCCGGTTCCGTTGAATAATGTGCTGCACAAGCTCATCCCGACTTCTACAGTAAAAAAGGTAGCACGGATCAGCCATATAAGATGCGAGGGTGCCTAGTCGAGATCGAAGGATAGAGTAAAAGACTTTCTTCCATACGTCGTCTTACACCGAAAAAGAGTACTCACAGGCCCAGCCCGACTTTAGAGCGGCCAATTACCCCGGTCCTTTCTGCCTACTAACCCCATATGATTCTCTTCAAACAAATACAGATAAAAAGCTTGACATTGGAAAAAAGTACACGAGAAAGGGACGCGTCTTTTTTTGATTCAAAAGGCGTATAAAGGCCTATTTCCTTTGAGTTGCTAATCCAAGAGTTTGTTCTTTTCGTACCTTCAAAAAGTATCAAAGTTCCCAACACCTTCCCTCTCCCGTTGGTCGAGTACTAGCAAGCTATCCTTTCATTCTTTGATCGAGCTGATAGCGTGCATGGCCTTGAGCGAGTGTATTGACTATAGAGCATACCAACACCGAGCATATAGGCTTGTAAGTGAGCGCATTTGCTCGAGCGAACGTATTTCTTATCTTTTTTTTTATCAAACTTCCTTCAAATCCGAGCATCGTTCTGAGAAGAATGAAAAGACTTTTATAGCGGAAAGCTCCTTCAGAAGCAATTCCACTCGAACCTATATTGATTATGTGTATATAGATTATGTTACTGTACTGATCGATCCGATCGATTGGTGGTTATGAGTCCGATTCGAGAAAGAGGGCAAGCTTCATGCTTCCAGCATTCCAAGGCATGTAAAGACGTCACTCAGTTTCGAATTCTTTGCGCTAGCTTCTTACTCTGCTTATCGGCTCGTGTTCGACTCATCTCATGCAGGTCCTCCGCCTTCCTACTAGTAGCTGCCCTTCCTTTGGGGCTTGAGGCTCATCTCACGATGTTCGTGAAGTTTGATTGTTTTTGTCTGGGTTGGGAAGCTCTGTTTGTTTTGGTCAGGTAGCCTGCTTCGCTCTCTCCGTATGGATTGTTTCGTTAGTTGGTCTGCTTTGCTCTCCCACTGTAACCGGCTTTCTGGCCCGCCTTCGAGATGGTCGTTTACACACTTTTTGGTAAAGTTAGGAAGGGCGGGGAATTTGAGTCAATAAATTTCTTCCTCATTCCGCCACCAATCTATCATGACCGTCTTCTTTCTTTTCTTTCTATTAGGGATGTCTTCGCTCGCCTATGGAACCGTTTCTGTAACTGGTAAGGCCTGCAGGACTGGGCGGCTCGGTTCGGCCGAGCCTGTGGGCGTGGTGTTTTGTCCGTAGTTGGATCGGCAAATCGCCAATAGATTTGCCTCGCGTGGCAAAAAGTTTGAAACCGAACGAATTCCTTACAGCAGTAGCTGTAGTAGTAGCAGGCAGTAGGAATAGTTGCCAAATAGACTGAATTAGTCTTTTTGGGGATCAAGATCTTTGTAACTCTGCAGAACTTCACTTTTCTTAGAGGATCAGCACGGCAGTCTCATCCCGGCTTGTAATGGCGAAGGCGTCATTTCATGGACCAGGTTGCCGCTATTACCTTTTTTTCGAAGCGCACTCACGGTCATTAGTCTGGTTAGCTCTTCCTGATAGGCTGAAAAGGATGAAAGCCCGGGTCAGGAAAGCGACCTTAATCAGTCTATTTTCTCTCCTTTTATGGAATCGTTGATACATATGTTACGATGCCTTCGGATGAGGGAGGCGAAAAACCCTGATAGCTTTGGTGGTTTGGTGGCAGGATATGACTCTCTTGATGGGCCGAATGGTGAAGTGATCTGCCTGTCGCAGATCGCGATATATCTGGCTTTTCAGTAGAAGTGGAGTCCCAACCCCGGCAAACAGCCTTTCTACCTTCCCTTCCTTTCTCAACCCCTTACTCAACATAGGGCTCACTACTCATGCCTTTTTTGGTCTGATTCGATAGGGATCTGGATGAGGCCCTTACTTAAAAGGGCTGAAGCCCCAACCGATCCACCATTTCCGTGGACGCTATGTTATCCGAACTCCCAGCATCAATGAGCCTCTTTGCACTGGCCAATTCCGACATAGATTCGGAATACAGCCTTCCGTCTCCTCCTCCTTTCTGCTGACGTTGGCTCACGTTTTTTGGCTTCCTATAACAACCCCCCCTAGGTTGTGACAACTTTAGACTCCTCCTTGATCGTTCCGATGATTCGCCCCCTGACGGAGCAGATATTTATCTTGATGGAAATGCCGCCTATTCACTTTGCCGAGATTGGACCCTTTTCTCTGTCTGAAGGAAGCTTAGCTGAATCGCCTTGCGGCCGGAACTGAAGACATAAAGTATTCCGGTTTCAAATTCAAAGGCTTAGCAAGCTCCATATCGACATACGTTACTTAAAGTGGGATTCGATCGGAAGTCATTTCATCTCTTTCCAACCAAAAAGCTCAAACTTATATAAACGACTCCACGGATTATCTTTCCTCCTACCGGTATGCGTCAAGTCAGCTAGGAGGGTTTTTCGCTAAGAAGTCGTTTTTGTGTTGAATTTGACCTGGTAGTGTAAATCTATCTTATAAAATAGAGGAAAACCGGGGTGGTCTCGTTTAGAAAGATAAAGAAAGAGACTGCTTTTCGGTTTTAGGAGTTAGATTTCCCTATCCGCTCTTTGCAGATGCAGATGAAGAAGAAGGCTCGAGCTCGATAATAGCTCCTTTCTTTTAGGTCTTGCCGCTGTCATCTTTTCTTTTGTTTCAGAAGCTGAGATTGGACCGGCTTTCCCTTCTTAACCAGGCTCAAGGGAAGTGAAAGAAGCCTTGGTGCATAGCGAAAGTGAGTTCTTTCTTACTCTAACTTTGAAGTGATAAAAACCTTTTCATTTCAGTGTAAAGGTACCAAACTCTCTTTAGATTGATGCCCGAGATCCAAACTTTTAGAGGTCAAGGGGGTATCGCCATTCTTGCAGTGCTTCTTCCTGGTTGGAATGGAGGAAGAAGAGGAATTCTCGTATAGTCAACAATCATTCCCCAGCCTCTCATCCTTCTATCCCTTCTTTCATAACATCTGCTAGCTATCATTCTAAGTTATTTCTCTAAGGGGACTCGCGGCACACTTCGTATATGTATGATTGAATGCCGACAGCATTCGTTCAGAGTCGCTTTGAGGAAGAAGATCAGAATTAACGATTAAGAATATAAGAATGAACGATCAAATCGATTTAGAACGCGTAGTAGATAAGTATTTACCTCTTATACCACTCTGACTGAAACGAAAGAGATAGAGCACACTATTTAAAAAGTAACAAAGAGAAGAAGATTTTTAGCATCAACAGAAGCCGATTCTTTCTATCACTTACGCTATTTTCTTTTCCTTTTATAGGCCCTAAACACTTTATCTTAGAGCTCGATAGGTACCTTTCTTTCACATCGACTTTTCTGTCAGAAAAAGGACAAGTCCTGACGTGAACGTTCATTAGACTGTTATAACCAGAGAAAGTTTCTTTGTTTACTCAAAAGGCAAATCAAAACCTTTCTACGCTTTCTTCTCTTATGCAATTTCGTTATAGATAAAGGATAGCATTGGCTATCGCACACTGAATAGATAGATAGATGCTTTCCCCATAAGTTTATCGGCAAAGCTCTTCCTCGATTCTTCATGCTAAACTAAAGTAAAGTGGCTGCAGTGATTAACATTAACTCTGGAGGCTGAATGTGGCCTCCAGCTAGATCATCAGATCTTGTGGAAATTCAGAGTTATTTATGTGATTATATTATTTTATTTAGAATATAGCTCAGAAGATGAGGTTATATGGACTCAATTTAGCAATGGGAAGTTCACAAAAGGCAAATTGAGAAAGAAGCCTTCCTTCTGGCGTGAAAACTAACTAAAAAGCTAGTCTTAGTACTGCAGAAAAAAGGCAACTACTGGTACGGCTACAACTACTGGCCCCATAAACTCCTCAGCCGGGATGACTGGCAGAAGTTATTATATTACTATATATATACTGGTTGGCATGAACCCGGAACTCTCCTCCTTTTGCTTATCTGGAGAGATAATTATATTAGGACTAGCAATTGAAGGCCTTCAATTCAAACTACATATACATATATAACAGGATGTATTGCCTTTGCCCTTGACCCACATTAAAATACGGGGCATTTTTCTTTCGCGGGGAATGACTGCAACGGAGGTTTTCTTGGACCACCATGGAAAGAATGATAGCAATATACCTGACGGGCGGTAGCTCGGTAGTAAGGGAGAACTTCAAGGGAGGTGACGGGTTTGTTTGCTCGTATCAACTACTAAAGCTCTTATCCAACGACTGGAGGAAAATGGCAGGCTATTCATTAACAGGGCAATCTCTTATGACATGCTACCTCTGAGAAGCATGCTGGAGGACTCGATTTAATGAAGTGAAGTGAGAATATCCGGCCATCCAAGGTAATAAAAGAAAATTGCATATGCTTTCATAACATAAAGAGTGCAGGTGGAAATATGGCAAGCAATAAAACTTTGGCTATATCCGTCTGCGTCAGCTATTCATATATAAAGTGAAAAGGAAAGGATAGGCAATGGCGGCGGCTAGGGCGGAAGTTTCCACGAGTACTACGTTTGTGTAGACGATGTGACTTCCGTCGAACTTGTGGGAGTACTTCTTTCTAATGAAATGCAACTCGATGAAGGATCTGCCATGTCTTTCCCCAAGATCCATTCCCGCTCCGGCTTCGCTTCCTCTCCTTCACCTTTTTCTTTCCCCCCCTAGAAGAAGAAGGCTGGTAAATTTCCATCCCCTTTATTTGACTTTCCTCCTCCTCATCAGAAATCACTGTCATTGGTGTCGTAAGGCGACGCGATCCCGGTGTCTCGTCACTTCGACCCCCTGTTCTCCTCTCCCGTTCTTCATGGCCTAAAAAAAATAGAATATCTATATTAAGAAATGGAAGAGAAAGCATATCAAGTTGGGATTGAAGGCTTATAAAACGTACCTTCTCCCGTTGTTGTCTCGGGATCTTGAGTCCTTTCCTCTCCTTGACTTGTATTAGTAGGGCGTTCTTCATCTAAAGGCTCTTCATATCATGAACTTGTCCAAGTCAAACTGAATAAGTTGCGGGAGAAGGCTCTGGTAAGCTCGCCAGCACCTGACGAGTGTTCCTTTTATTTCGGTCAAGTACGAAGGTCGGCCAACATTCAATTCAAGCAAAGATCATAAATAAACATATCAAGTCGGACATGTCAGGGCCACGCTTCAAATGAAATGTTGTAAGCCGTTCTCGATATATTCTATCAGCGGCTATTGATCGAAGGACTTACCGTCCGTCGGACCCGACGATACTGGTCACCGGCACCTGACGTTAAGCTGTCTCAATGCGTTTTGGTTCATCTAAAGTCAACAAAAATGTCATACCCGTAAAGAATAAATTCTGCTCCTAATAAGCTCGGGAAAGAGAGACGAAAGATGGAAGCAGACCTTCAAGCGATCAACAGATCGAGTCCTGCCAACAGGCTTGAGCTATGAAAGAGAACACTTAATATATGAATAATTGAGGAACGAAAACGAGCGAGAATTGAAATGAAGAGAAGGGGAGGACCGAGGTTTTGATTCTTTCACTCTTTCGAAGTGGAATGGAGATGAGGACTGAAGCGAGCAGGATTGACCTTCAAGCTCTCGTTCGCTAGTCCACAGACTGTCAATAATGGGTCTGACTCAGATGCAAGTCAGACAATGTCAATTCGATTGGGCCTTTTCACACTCGATGTTAGAGTCGATCCTGAGCACCAATCGATATTGAAGATCAATTGCAAGAAGCACAAGATCTATTGCAGTTCCTTCCGTGAGCTGCCCTTTTCTTTTAGCAGTTGATGAAGAACACTTCATCAACACTGTCGATCGATTGCAAGTGCCAACATTAAGGCCTAATGCTCATTCTTACTTACTGTCAAGGTCAAGGGAGCGGACAGGCAGAGCTGGAATGCCGAGGAGCTGGTTTAGTTCAAGGGGAGTGTTTAGTAAGTGTAAGGACAAGAAGCACAAGTCTTTCTTTTGTGTGTAAGTACCTCTCTAAGTGGTTTCAAAAGGTTGTCAACCCCGGTAAGTATTAGTGACATAAGGAGGATGGTTATCAGTCTTTATTTGATGCCTTAGAACAGTATTCTTACACGAACTTCAAGCTTAATGGGCAAGCGCCCGCATGGAAGCGTAGTGAATCGAACGTTTATAGATAGAGAGTCACACACGACGCCGCCTTGTTATGAATCGACTCCGAGTACTCGCGAACAAAGAAAGGTGAGAGAAGTGGGTAGAGTTGTCTTTTTTCGATCAATGGGCTCTACAGTGGTTAACTAGGCTATACTTACTTACTGAATTGACTGCTTGCTTTAGTGCTTTACTGTATAAAGGGAATCCCTGCATCAAAGCCCCTTTTCCACGCAGTGGTATGGCAAAGAGTAGGAGTAGGACGTAGCACTAGGCTAAGGCAAGTGACGAACTGATTGATCCGTAATAAACTGTATTACTAGTACCCGGATAAGGTCTCCCATTAATAGTTCACCGGAAATCTCCCTAAAGAAGATTTCTCTTTCTCGAGGGACAGAGGGGCGTAGATAAGAGCCAAGGAGTGAGTGGCGGATGCTGATCCCACAAGGGAATGGACATTGACAATTCATTCTTTAAGATAAGAGGAGATTTTTTTCACCATTTCTTTCGAGATGCTTTGAATATTCCTAGTCTGTCTAACTTTTGGTTTAGTTACCGCTCCGTGGGTCCTTCAAACATTGAAGTTGAATATTCCTCGGCCGATAAATGGAAAGCAAGAATGAGAGCAGGACGAATCCGCTCTTAACTTCCTCAATCTCTGTAACCCGACCATGCCCTAGCTCCTTTTAGCTTGAAGCAAAGGAAGACGGGCTGACGAAAGATAAACTTCACGGTGTACGGGTAGGTGAGCTGTAGTAGGTTCAAAGAAAGAAGTCTGAGTCCGCAGTAAGCGCTGGTTTGGCCTTTTGCCGGGTAACTTTTCTATTATTAGCTTCCTAAAGCGGGTATTCATTCTGAATCAGGTTTCAGTTCCTTGTATGAAAGCCCTACCCAGTTAAAAAAATTACACATTAAATCGGGCGAGGACTTCATTCATCCTCGGACATTTAGGCAGTCTTACTGAAGGGGAAGGGAATGAGGATGGAGAAGAAGATTTTCCGGATGCTACTGAAGAAATAGATATGTTAGCCCTAGCCCCATGGGAATAGACAGGGATTCGTAGGCTAGGAGGAGCGAAAGCCAAAAGACTGAAAGGAGAGGTATGAAGTGATTCGACTGATAAGGAGAGGAGCGAAAGAAGCCTACTGCAGGGAATTTGATGTTATTCACCAGGTAACTATTTCAAAGCCTACGACGAGACTATATACCTTATAAAGCTTCAAGCTAACCGCTTTCCTTGTTAAGGATTTCCACGCTAACTACTAAATACTAAATAGAAGATAAGGCCTTATCTCCAGCTTATCAATAGATCGAAAAAGGGGAACTCTTTAGGGCCTTAGTCTACCATGTAGACTAGTCTGGGAAGACAGTCTATAAGTCAATCCATTAGATCAACCAAAGCCTTACGTGAAGAGACTAAGAAACCTCTCAACATACGTAATTTCTACAGTGAAGAAAGAAATACGTCTTTCACTCGGTGAAGAGGCGTGAGGATACGTTTTAGCTGCTATTTCTGACTTCGTAGTTCTTTGCTGCTTTCTATGCTCTTGCTTTCGTAAGTCAATCCCAACAATCTGCAATATGATGCCATCAAAGGTTAATAAAGACTAAAGACATCGCTCCTTGAACCTTACGCCGTCTTACTTCCTTTCCCACCGGGCTTGTGACTCAATATCAAGACTTCATGTCGAGAACACTAAACTACTAAAAAGAAAGTAAAGCCGTCAGTCTTCATTCTCCAATAGAGAAGAAAAGTAGGTTTGAAACTAACAAAGCATTCAGTGCGGAGATCTCTTAAAGAACCTATCCTTTACTAGCTGCATCTGGGAGCTCAGTCCCGACTTCCCGCTCTTTTCAATCACATTACTGGCTTGAAGACAAATAGATCTTTTAGGGCATAAATAGGCATTTCTTCCTTCTCAATTAGAGGAAGAGCGTGTAACTAAATAGAAAGAGTTAACTCTGGCTTCGGACTTAGACTGATTTCCCGCTTTCGTAACTAAATCGTGTTAGTTGTTTGCTGCTTCTGACTTATTTTACCTACTTCTTAAGTCAATCCTAAAGAAGCGTCACAATGGATTTCAGGTACGAAGCTTTGTACTGACTAGAATTCACTCTGGGAAGACTTGAAATAAGTCTCTTTTCCGTCTCATCAAAGAAAGTGCTGACTCAATAGAACTCAATAGATAAATGGAACTCTAATGATTAGCCTCTCCTTTCAGTCTTTTCAAAACCTCTCTGCACTTCCTTCCTACTGAAGGATAAGAAGAAATTATCAGGCTTTTACAACGAAGTAACTGATTCGATTCTACTGAATTTACATTTACTCTGTCGAGTGAAGGTAGGAGCTTAGGAAGTGAATAGGCAGTGAAGAAGCTGTCAGATCAAATAGATCTTCTTATCTATGGCATTTGGGTAATAGAATTGACGGCTTTGGGTTAAGCTATTATAAGAGGGACAGGGAGATCCGTGGCCCCTCCTATTTTATGTTATTAGTTACGGTTTTCTCCCAATTGGGAGTGGGATGAGAATTGAAAGGATATGGCAGTGACAGTGAAGGCTATTGGCATTTCATCCCAGGGTATTTGAATTGATTAAAAGGGAATAGCAGCTCTTCGGCCGAGGCTTATTGGTTTAGTTTTGAGTTACAGTTCTTGTTTTTCTCCATTTCCGTTCTTCTCATTCAAAGGAAGGGCTTGAAAGAAGAAATTCCTTGCTTTCTTCTCATTTTCCTGTCGGGATTGTATTCTACTACTAAGACTCAGTCTTTCCTGGCTATAAGTATGAACTCTCCTCTATAGGAATGCGGGTCACGAAGGAAAGAAGAGAGTTTCCTTTATACCCTAGCTCCCCTGTAACTTAATCCTAATAGAGACGACTGACCTATTTGAAGACAAACCTAATCTATAAAGATAGGATTACCTATTGTGAATCTAGGGGAATTGGATGAGATCTTGCATTCCTAACGTCAAAGCCTGTAACTTTTGCCTAGACGACTAGAATTCACTCCCTAACTTATTCAAAGAGGGCTACTTACTCCGTAACTTACCTTACTCCAAGACTGCTGCTACCTTTTACTAAGTCCTCGTTCTGGTTCAAAGAGGTGATTAGCCCGGTTTAGTAATAGATTAGGCGTTAAGATCCTATTGATCTGTTAAGTTAGCAGCGATAATCTTCAATTCAACTGCTACTTCGTCAAAAACTTCCCGGGGAAGAGAAGGCATTGAATCTAAGGGGATAGGGCAGATCAGGGAAGAGTAATTGGCTGAAATTTGTTTGATTCTTCCACGCTAACTAAAGAGAACTACTAATCTCACTCCGCAAACATAGGAATTGAATCTTTCAGACTGACTGATTCTTGCATTGAATCCAATGCTTTAGACTACCAGATCAGAGTAAGCAGGGTAAAGACGAGACTTCAAATCAGCAACGAGATCGTCCAGGACTGAATTCTATGTCTTTGACTGACGCGCGAGTAAAAGATCTTTAGATCGAGGAAAGAGTTATCTCCATCGTAACTAAATCGTTACCCTCGAATTCTTCTTTCTTCTTGACTTTATCAGTAGAAAGCCTTGAACTTCTAACTTCAAATCATACTGAATTTCCTGAAAAGCGTCTATAAGGCCCTTAAAAGCTCATTTATTCGCATCAAAAAAGTTTAGGTCTAATCAGTCATCGGACCCTCTTTAAATGAATTTTGCAGTAATCAAATCGATGTGGGACTTTTTAGCACTTCTAATTCAAGTCTTTATTGAAATCCTTAATCAGTCTATTTTGTCAAAGAGTTGAAGTCTTTAGATTGAAGTCATGAGATTGAGGAAAGAAGTCATTAGATTTCCTCATTTCTGTCTTTCGATTCTTTACTTCAGTCTTGAAAAAGAAGTAATTCAATTTCGGATTGAACTCATTCCTCTTTCGAAATCCCATAATGAATCAGAAAAGGTATGCAATCAAGAAGAATGAATCGAAAGAATAAATCTTCCCAAAAGTACATACTTTCTTTCCCTCGTTGGTACATTACGGGTTCAGCCCTTGTTTTCGCGAAGGTGAGAAGAAAGGATTCCACACCTTTCCGTTGCCGTCCTTTCAATATGTTGTGATCTTAAGAAGAGGGAATTGTCCTAAAAAAGGGTACCCAAACAGTATAGGTATAGTCCATTGTATGGGTCCCTAAGCTCCACGGAATCCGAGACATCTATTCTGTTCACCCGATATCATTCCTTCGGCGTCAAAGCATCGGTACTCTCAGAAAGCAGATAAGGTTGCGAGATATCAAATAGAAAATTCTTTCTTGTAGAGCCTCAGATAGGGGGGTTTTAGAAGAGTTTAACGGTAGTTCTGGACTTATGAAAGTCCCTGGTCGCTAGCTGGAGTAAATGCCTTTGAAGATGGGGTTAGCGGGCTTTCAAGCGATGTTTAAAGAGTTTGATCGAAATCCTACTTCCCGGTGGTTGAAGCTCAACGTAATCCTGCTCTTCCCGTTCGTAGGTCTACTTCTTCGTAACCTCGTTGAAGACAAACTTCGTGCCCTACTCCTATCCCCCCCCGTTGGGGCTTCTGTCGAAAGATCAAGATCCTCATGGGTATCGGTTTCAAGACTACAGAACTACCGCTAAAAGAGTCTTAAAAGGTAACTCTACACGCGGAGCTCGAGCATCGGGTGAGCTAGCAGCCCTTTCATTCCCGGAAACAAAAGATAAATCGATATCAGACTGAAGGCCCACTTCTCTTCCGAATTGGTTCAAACTTTCAGCTAGGGAACGAAGAAGAGCTCGAGAGAGGACTTCCAGTGCTGGGGAATATCTGACTTCCGCCCCTTCTCATGGATGACCAACCTGTTTTAACTCCCCTCACGGCGAAACAAAGGAAAGGTCACCTCTTTAGCCACTTACTTTTTACCGTGACGGAAAGAAAACAATTAGTTAAGGCTAGCGTTCTTCCCTCTCACATGAAACTTAAGAACTCGAGAGAGGACTGACAGCCCGTCACGATTGAACGAGTGAAACAGCGCAGGGGAAGTTAGTTGAAGCAAGCCGGCATGAAGAGTTTATTTGGTTACCTGCTGTTCAGTGCTTCTGACCTTGAATCTTTCTTTACCTGTGACACCTATAACCCGTGAACCTATATCTTTACCAGTGACACCTTCCGACCTTGACCTAGGGACGGGAAAGCCTTTACCTTCTCTGCCCTTGGCCTCGGAAACACTTCCCTCTCAATCGATGATATCAGGCTTCCTGGCGCCATACGAGTTACGATCTGAAGCATGCCCAGAAGGCGCGTTAGCAGATGGACGAGTTAAAGCAGGAAATCTTACTCATGCTGGTGATACGGGAAAGCCTTCGGTACCTCGACCTTTGGCCTCGACCTCTAAACTCTCATGAATTAGTTCAAGGGCTGAACCACTAGCAAAGAATCTCTCCTTTCCGGCGCTTGAATTCTTATTTATTTTATTTACATGTATTAATACAGATATTGAATTTCACTCAAAATCTCGATTTTCATCGAAAAACAAACACGGGGTTTGAACAACTTCAACCTCTATGTACAAGTGCTATTTACAGTGTGAGAATTCAAGGTTACGAAGTAGAGCTCGACCATAGGGAGAGGACTTGAAGCTGAAGATTCTATTATATTTACAGTTCAAGCAGGAAATCATACCCTTTTTGAAAGCTGGGAAAGCAACCCCTCTCCCGTTGGTCGAGCTAAACTACGTTTCCTCTTCCTTCAGCCTCGACCTCTCAACTCTCATGAAGAGGGACCAAGCGGGGAACTTGCTTTACCCCATGAAGCAAATACTCCCGATCCCGAATTGATTAAAGTTTCGAAGGATAGACTGAGTCTCGTCTTTCAATTCTTCGCGAAGAGCCTCCACTTCGTCAAAACCGGATTGAAGCGGAACTCGGAGGGTTCGACCGAATTTCTCCAGCAGAACTCAACCTAATTCTAGAACTGATGACCCAAATTTCTACAATCTTGTCAGAACCATACCCTCTCTTCTCATGCCTATCCCTAGCGGGTGAGCCTCCTCTCCTTCGGAACCTCTTCCTGGAAGTCGTCCTCCGCACTCATCTCACGAAACTGTTTGATCGCCTGCTTCCCTTGAAAGGGATTGGAACCCGTGTAGGAAAGCACTAATAGCAGCCTTGAATTCCTCTTTCGGAAGGACTGGAACCGTTAGCAAAGAAGGTCGGTCGTTGAAATCTATACCTGACTTCCCCTCTCCTGCTTTAAAGCATTCGTGCTCGTATAGGCCTTTGAAGAGGAGTTTAGCGCTAGTTATGATCTCACGATACCGTGGTCCCTTTCTGGACCTTTATCTGAGACAGGGGCATCTTAATGGATGTCTGGAAGCAACCTCCTTACTCCTTTCTGGGACGGGCGGAGAGTTCCCGAGTGAAACCACTAGCTGAAAGTTCTTGAAAGCGCTCTCTAATTGATATCAGACCTCCTGGTCTTCGAATGGATGACCCGCCTGCTCTTCCTTACCTTTGTAACCTAGCTTCACGCGCGGGAACCCGATCCCATCGAACGGAAAGCCTGAAAGAATCGTTTTCAGAGCTATCAAGAGGTGTTTTACCCCTGACACGAAAAGAGAACTCATCTCTTGTCAAGTCATCACATTTCCTAACCTCACCAGTCGGAATCAGGAACATCTTACATCTTGTCCTTTACTTCAAGGGAACCATCCAATAATGAAATTCCCTCTCCGAAAAAGGAAGAAGATTTTAGCGATAGTTAGGAACTCCTGAAAAAGTGTTTGAGCTCGCGGGCCTGCTTGCGGAAAGACCTTTGAAGAGGAGTTTAGCGGTAGTTCTGGACTCAGGAAAGTCTCTCCCTATCTTCAAGCGCCTAAGACCCTGACGGGGTTGTTTTCCGATCTTTCAATAGAAGTTTATTAAAGAGTTTCCTCTTCCGATGGTAGAGCTCTACTAAGTTCCCTAGCTCCAAGTTCTTTCAAGAGTATCTGTGCGGAGAGGGAACCCGCAGTTGAAAGTGTTTCGAGGGCTGCCCCACACCTTTTTCCCGTATCGCTTAGTGGAATGCTTAAAAAGGATAGAATTTCCTTACCGCAAGCAAAGGTAACTCTCTCAAGCACGGCGGTCCGGAAAGGAGAGCTGAGGGAGAGATTATGCAGGTCAGTTTAAAGCACTGGCATACGATTTCAAGCAAAACGTCACCCATTGTCGGAAAGATGTGGATCGTCCCGCCGAATTCTATTCTATCAGCCCAGCGCTATTAGACAGCTGATTCCGAAGATGGTCGAAAGCTTCAACTTCGTTACCTAGCTTGAGAAGTTTCCTCTGCCCGACCGCAAATCCATGTTGCTTGTGCGAAGGTCCTCCCTGGCTTGCCCTGCTGCTGTTTATCGCTTTCAAGAAGGGGATGCGTCAAAGCACGGGAAGGAAACATAACATCATCTTCTTCAGTGGTCAAAGACGGGTCAGCAGCAGAACCCGGTTCAGCGGCACAATGAAACTAAGCAATAGCGGACGGGCAACAAAAAGTGGTTCAGCTTAAGCATCTGACCTCTTGATATGATCTATGCTATGAATCTTTCACTTTCTTAAAGAAAGGCATTTTGAACACAGTTTGAAAGAGCAGGCTTGATACACTTTTTCACCCTAGCTAGGTAGAGTGAAGATGGAATTCTTTTTTACTCCCACTCCTAGCGTGCTAAGCCGTAATCTGCTTTTGAAGAAGATCATTCGGTATACTAGACTGATCTTTTTGATATCAAGGAAGATTCATGCTCTTGAAAAGAGAAGGAAAACGGATGCGCGTTAGCTAACAATCCGTTTCTTTTACGACATGGTTTGTGTGAAGCAACGACGGAGTGAAAAGCATCGTTAGCTGCTTACTTGCCCTCCGTCATTGTTTAATGGATTAATAAACAATTGGGCGGAGTCTGAGTCTTGTGTTAAACATAGGAACAAACTCATTCTTCCCACAGAACAGCCAGAGGTGGATAGGATTCATATTATGCTGTAGAATTACCGAGTTTCTTCAAAAAGGAATGGGTATGTGACATCGCTACTATAGAGGAAGGACAACGATCGATAGCTTCCAGCCATAGAGAAAACAAGCCTGACTTTGAGCTCGATGTTCTTTTTCTAACAGTGAAGTGGAATTTGAGCTTTGCTGGATTTCCCACCAAAGAACCTTCACTTCATCCCTAGTCTTAGAGCTAAAGCTAAAAGGAAGTACTCTAACTAATCAAAGGAGAAGGCGGAGTTGTCTTCATGATAAAATGATTGGTTAATTACTAAATGCTTGAACTCTTGATCTAATAATGAACTATTGGCATTTGGCCTTTGATACTTGGTATAGATGTGGAATGTGAGGTCTTGTCAGGAGAGGGAGCCGAGTTAGAGCTGATAAGAGCGCACCAACTCCCGGGAGGAAGAATGGGAAGCTACGAAGACAAAGTTTACCCTACCATTAGCCCAGACCTCTTTAGTAATGGAAGCCCTTTCGCTTAAGGCTTGGAGTTTTCCTGCTGGATAGCGCATTCCCTATTATACCAAAGAAGTCAGACACCAGAGCGTCAGTTCAGTTCAGCGGAAGGAAAAGGAAGCGGCGCTTCGAAAAGAAAGGAAAGCCCAGAACCTGGAACCAAAGTAAGGGCAGCTAGCCACAAAGAGTTGAAAACCACTTTTCAGTTAAGGAGTTGACAAAAGTTCCAAGTCAGACATTGCAGCCAGTTCCGTGTGCTTAAGAAAGAAATGGCGATTCATAATCCAAGAGGTCCGCTCGTGTGGTTCCTTAAACATAAGTTTGACTGGGGAAGGGGAAGCCTAGCTAGGAAGGAGTTTTGTTTGCAGATAATAGTTTGACTAGAATTGTAATCAGTCCTTAAGCCCAAAGAAGATTATAAAGCGCTTTCCCGGGCTTAGCTTCAAATGAATATTACGAGACAGCAGCATCAGAGTCGGCGACAGCAGTGGCACTTGGGACTTTCTTTCAAAATCAAAATGTGCTCCGGGTGGAAAGGGCACTAGGCAGTCACTGAAGAATTATCCTAAGAAAAAAGCAACTTTAGCACTTCTGGAAAAGAGGCTAGCTTTCTATTGCGCCTGGACCGCCATCTAAGAAAACTAAAACTCAAAGCGATCGGAAGTCAGAACCAATGGAACTGGATAATATGGCACTCCTTAGGCCTGCTTATGGATCGGCAAGCACCCCTTAAACATAGAAAACTGCTGGATTCAATCCACTTGCTCATTGCCTTGAGAAAGAAAACTGCTCAATAACTACTGCCGGAGAAAAATCAGATTAGATTCGTTCTCTAGAAGCCCATTATAGTAATACTGCAAAGAACGCATATTACAGTAGTCCTCGAAAGCCATACGTAGCCCTTTTTCCTGACTTACTTCTTGGGAAATGAGACTTCCCGCCTTGATCAAGAATCATTTTTCTTTGCCTGATAGATTGCATTGGTCTAAAATGCTAGCTTGAAAAGGAACTCCCTTACACTAGTCCAATTATTTTTTGGTTATTAGCAAGCTTTGAAGAACATTTTATCGATCTTCAACTGGCCGGATGTGGATGGAACGTATGCTACGAGTGCTTTAGTGGCGACGTGGGTACCGGTTGCATTCGTCGTTGATTCAACAACAGCCGTCGTTCCCTTATTTCATAAAATTTCCTGTTAGCAGGATCGGGTAGGATAGTGAGTGTCAGGAGAAAGAAAAGAATTAGAAGCGTCTCTCATAGGTTCACCAATTTATTGACTGTTGCCGGGTCGCCCGATGTCTCATCGTAAGATGTTGGTGAGTCTTAGACCAATTGGGGCCAAGGGCTTCTTCACAGCCTGAAACCCGGTTGTGCTATTCCTTCCCTCGCTTTATTTAATCCCGTAAGTCACTTCGTTCTCCAGTCCGGATTTCTTTTCCTTCTAGGCTTGACGTAGCCCTTCTTCCTTCCACCAAGAGAAGTGCGAATCCACCAAGGGCATCCCCAGTAGCATTAGCAGAAAGAGGATCCTGAGAAAGAAAGCATATTAGAAAGGGCTGTTTAAAACTTACCCACATGCCAAAAGGAAAGGAGTATGTCACCAAGTTATGAGTATGCGAACTTACCCATGGTAGAAAGTGATATCAGGTTAGAGTAGGGCAAGGATGGGAAAACATACAATGGTATCTTCCTATGGAACCTTATAGCAAGAATAGCCCGTCAGGGTCTTACCGTTACTCCAGACTTAGACACTCTATCTATTAAGCCCTCTTTTGACTGCTATGAGACTTATTAACAACGTGAGAACTGGTATGATAATTATAACTTTTCTAACTCTTAGACACAGTAAGAGTACTCTATATTGGAAGTACTGTTCCAAGCCCTCTTATCTGCCTTAGCCTGACGAAAAGCCCTACTCCAACATGTCCACGCCTTCAACACGATAGACATCTTAGGACTAGTATCCACTATCCACGGTCTACAAGGTAGAGTTAGTCTTTCTACTGATAATCCTTAACTGAAGGAATCGTTAGCACGTTGTTAGCACGAGGGTATAGAAAATCAATACGAAAACTATGTTCTTCCTCTTTTGCCCTTTCTTTCAATGTCTGCTTTGATTCAAAAGAAGTAGACGGTTACAAACCTATTCGGAATATGCTAATTCAGAATAGTATGGAAAAGAAGTAATATGCGCAAAAGAAAAAGATTGAACTGCCTTCTTTTACACAGGCTTTCCCTATCACGTGCTTTTGTGTAAAGTCGAGTTAATTTTTCGGGGGGTCGAGCACTGGTACAAGGTGGACAACTATAACTACTATATGGGACCCCCTAGTTATCCTTCTACTGGGCCTAGAAAGTAATAATACACTGTAAAAAGGGGGCATAGCACTAGCAGGAAGGGCAATAGTGGGAGACTTCTTATATGAATATGACCCCGAAACTGCTTCTGCAACAAGAAAGACTTACCTTATTAACAGGGTAACATCCCTATTCGTCGAGGTGAAGGCGAAGGCTAAAATAAAGGGGAAGAAGTCAAAGACAGAAAGACTCCAACTGTAGGGGCTATAACTTTATCTCAACCTAAAACCCCTCCAACTTCCACTTTGACTCAATCCCGGTAGCTGGCTTTCAATAAAAGAGACTTATATAACTTGGTTGCTCACCTTATCACTTGAACTCCATTGAAGAAAAAAGCAAGAAAACCCCATCAAAAGAGGCTTTCCCCATCGAAGGCAGAATCTAAAAGATATCCTATACCTATTAATAAGAAAATAAATTCCTTTACGTCACACTCTTGTTCTCTTACTCTATGTCGACGACATAGCCATAAAAGGGTCCAGCAACGAACTCATTCAGAGTCTCATCAATGCAAACGGAATTCTCCATGAAAGAAAAAGGTTATCTCTGCGACTTTCTTGGCATCGAAATAAGACCCAATAGTTCTGGTTTGATGCTCTCACAAAAGAAAGACATTCTCGAGTTTATTGAGCGTCATCACATGAGTGAGGCTAAACCAGCTGTCACCCTTCTTCATAGCAAACAAGATTGGAGTTCTCTTAAATCATAATTTCTCTCGGATCCTTCGAAAGACAGGCGTATCGTTGGCAGAAACAAGATCTTTCCAAGGACCTGACATTCAATTTGCCGTTAATCTCTCCTCGCAATATCTCCATCAGCCCCGTAATCACCATCTTCAATCTTGAAAGCGCATACTCATAGAATGGCGGATTATGGCTTTCAACTATACCGGGATTCTCCTTTGAAATTGACTGCTTACTCAGACGCGGATTGGGCTGGCTGTAAACTCACTGTAAGTGCCTGACGAGAGGACCCTTCATCCTCTGGAGAATCGATGGTCAAAGAAAATTCAATATCAAAATTCTATTAAATTAAAGAAATCTAAAGGTTGGTCCAAGATCCGCTAGTCGGCTCAGTTGGAACTCTTTCCGATCCTAATTCAACAGTGCATCACGGATCTTAGGTAGGCTGCCGTACTCCCAACTCTCGTAGAGCACATGGGCGAAGCTTCTTCGATCAATAACTAAATGACTGTCCAGAAGAAAGAAAAAACCAACTAATTAATAACGATATTTCTCGCTTCACTTAAATGGTGAAAGAGCATAAAAGTGTGTCGTATTCGCACGAAGGGAGGAGAGTCCGGTTGTGAACTCGAGAATCTCTTGTCTTTCCGCCTTGAATGAAGACACCCGGAGAAAAAATTTGTCTTTATAGCGCTGTGTTAGTTTCCGCTTATCAGTCCCGTGGGAAACTCGGGAAAGCTTTCTAGTCATGATATGGGCAATTCACTAGGCTCAATTTAAACTATTAATTAGAATAAGGAGTTGCCCTTAAATTATCTACATACTCTTCTCCCCTCTTAGCCCTCAAAAAAAAAGTAGGCAGCTAAGGTCGATTGAAGGACCAACCTCCGACCTCATTACACGGAATTGACGGATGGAATTGTCAATCTTAGGAAGGCCCTCTTACTGGGCCTAATTAGCGTTGACTTATCCTGGGAAAATGCAAGAAGTAGTTTATTTGAAGCAGCTCACCTCACTTTGATTGACGGAGAGAGGCTCTCACACTCTTAACTTGAAAGGTCGTTTCGTCTTCAATCAATGTACACGATGGCTTAGTTTCTATCGCCCGTAGCACATGGGAGTGAGAACACTTTCAAGATGCTGAAGCCTCTTTCTAAGCCTCTCTTTCTGATTATGCTGATGTTGCACTTTATTCATATCTTCTTCTGCCTCACTGATAAAATAAGAATGTGCCAATAAAATATATCAATATTTCTTTTCAATTGTAAAAGGTATATAACGCATGCATGAATTGTAGGAACTTCCTTATCAGCTAAGACGCACCTCTTCGAATAGCTTTTTAGTCCAGTTCAATCTGACTTTTGATAGTCTTGCCTTCCTAACTGGTATTTCAATTTCGGGTGAATGACCAGATCGATATAAGTTGGCCTTCTCTTCATCTATCTGAATCCTGAATCTATCAATCGAAGGACGACGATACTCGAAGACTTTCCACTTGCTGACCATGTTCAGAGAGAGGGCAAGGCTCCCATGGAGAGCCAAAAAAAAGCATGCCAAAACTTTGACAAGCTAGCGTTAATCAGACTTCTCATCCTTATGGTGCAGTGCCACCCTGTTATGGAAACGTAGACAAGCAGTCTACGGCACCTAAACAAACAACCGCTAGTGAGGATTCCTCCTCCTATTGATTGGGTTAAGCTCAATTCATGGCATTTAGGGCTTCTTCAGGTATTGCTGCCGCTGGGGGCAGGGACTCATCTGCTTCTTGTTCTTGGTTAGGTGAGGTGGTTTTGCTTTTAAATCGGCACTGGTTCGTCTCATAATAAAATATTACGATAAAGACCAATTTCCGCTTTTTCTGTAGTAGAAAAAAAGCTTGATTGCGCTAAGAAAAAATAGATTCTATCTGTATAATATACATTAGAGACGGCGGCAAACGCAGAAAGAAGGGCATACCTCTAGTCAAAGAGGTAAGAAGCAAATGAATCCTTCTTGCTTCAGAAATCCGAGAGCAATGTTCCACATTTTTTGCTGATGAAAATGTTATAGCCGGATAGGCCTCTTCGAAGGAAGTAGTGCTGTATTCTTTTATAAGTAGTAGTACGAACCTCTTCAAGTCAACTCCTAGCTCTACTTAAAAAAAAAAAATAAAATAATAAAATGTCCAACTGCCCGCCTTTCTTTTCTTATGATTAGAGGGAAGGATCACTCGTAAATGCAGCCGTTCTCTTATATACGATACCACCAGACGCACCTTGGTACTTCCATCTGCTAATGTATTGGAGTTTTTTCCTTCAAAGCCCGGCCTTCGAATGGATGACCAACCTGCTTCCTTACCTTTCGTAACCTAGCATTCATGATTCACCGAACATGTAAACCTCACCTATTAGTATAGATGGTTTAGTTGGTCAACCATAGAGATGGAGCCCGGCCACATCCTTTGAAATGGAATGCTTGTTTGGAACAGCCAGATATTGGGATGGGAGACGTGCCAAGAACAGGCATATAGTGTGGATGGCTCTAAGCGCAAGACTCCGCACTTAGTTCGAGGCGTACATGTCTGCAAAGATCAAAACTATGCCTTTTACGACTTCGTCCTTATGGAAGATCTGGAGTATGCAGCCCTAAAAGGGCTTTCCACCATCAGGCCTTTTGAAGTCGGAAGAAAGGGAGGTAAGAATTAAAGGCCGGAGAGTCTTCTTCGAATTCGTTACCCCGCCAAGAAGCTCGAGGATCAGGCAACTCAGACAAGAAAAGGAGGCCATCGATGCTATGATATCCAGCATCAAGGACGAAATCCCAAGACTGAGAATTACCGAGCAGCTGCCCACTTCTACTAAGGTTCCTCGTCTTAAGGCGAAAATAGAAGAAGTCCGCGAGAGTTTTGAAAAGACGGTCTGTTCCCTTACCCCTTTGGCTTTTTGGGAACGTCACACGTGGGAAGCACTTCGGCTACCTTATCGCAAGGGTTTCGACGAAAAAAAGCATCCCCACTAAATCTTAAGTTTAGATGCCCGAAGATCGTCGAAGGTTGAATCAGGAATAAGTGGGTGATTTCTTAAGGGCCTAATTAGGCCTTTTAAGAGTCCATGGTCCAGCGCTGCAAAATACATACGTCAATAACAGAAATGAGCAAGAAAGGGGAATGCCAAGGTTAGTGATCAACTAGAAACCCCTTTCAGAGGCCCTCCAGTGGATTAGGTATCCCCTACCTAATCGACAAACACTTTTTCGTTCGTAAGCACTGAGCGAGCCGCCTTGTCTACGAAGCTTCGCTGCTTCTCCTGGTTGCCTTCTTTTCTTTCGTGCTTGCTTATGGCAGGCCCTTACCGAGGGGTCGTATCCACTCAAGAGGGCTTCCTCTTTCGACGCTTCCGATGCTTGGTCTTCTGAGGAGTTAGGGGCTAAGTATGAAGCGATTAACCAACCTTCTTTGTCTTTGGAAGGGCATTACTATGAATTATGTTTCCTGCCTAAGTGGAGCCAAGATTCTTTATTTTATTCCATTAGGCTCCTTAACTGAATTGTTTTGTTTTTACTATCACCCTTATCTTATTAAAAGAATAGAAAGGGGCAACTTGTCTTAGGCTGGTACTACTTCCTAGCGCGCGAAGAACTACCAATTATCCATTTTAAAGACCTTTCAATGTACCCCCTCTATATATATAAAGGTGGAAGCAAAGCAGGGCGAGACGAAGACTAGGCTCGTCAGATGACATAAGACCATGACACTAGCTTTCATTACCTCAATAACGGAGAAAGTTCCACTTGGTCCGAGAAAGCAGGAATTTCAATGAAAATCTGTGGGTGATTCGGGGAGAGCCAGCAACGAGATATGAGACGTGTGCGCAGTTCCCATGTTGACAAGACCCCGAAACCAAGGGATTGACCCGAAACAAGCCAAACGATTCCTATCCCTGCCTATCTGCCGTCACCTTCCTCCTTCCCTTTTTAGTCCTATTGCTCGGTCAGGGTTTCCCCATTGCCGAAGATTCCTCACTGCTGCCTCCCATCGGGAGTAGGGACCCTGTCTCAGTTCCCTTGTGGCCATTCACCCTCTCAGGCTAAAGAGTCAAGATAGCCCTTGCCCTCTAATACATGTCACATTGGATTTGCTAGTATTCCTACGGGGCTTAGTATTCCGAAGAGTCATCCTAATCCATGTTGCTATGGAACTTACCTTAGTGTCCATATATTGTCGCGGGAAAAAGGCGCTCAGATGCGCTTACAGTCTTATTACTATATCCTACCAGAGGACTCGAGGGGCCTTTCGGCGCCAGAGCCATAGCAAGACCAGAGCACTCTGGAAGAGTTTTCTTGAAATCTTTTCTAACCATTGATAAGATCTAGACAAAATACGAGATGACACGACGTCGAAAGTCAACCTGATCGGTTTCTCTCCGAAAGGAATCGGAGATACTTTCTTCTTGTCTTGACTTTTCTCTATTCGTTGAGGTACTTCTCACTCTTTTGAGGATGTAACAAGTCCTTCTTTCCAGTCCGCTAGCAGTCCATGCCTAACAGTCTTCGCTCGAGTCCAATCCCTTGTTGTCATAGATCGGGTGAATGCCCTTTCCTTTAGTTGCCCTTTCAGTGGAGTAACCCAAAGCGAGTCTTGCAGGTCTAGTCACATACCCCTATCGTCTTATGTTGCAGTGGGCGAAGTGTTACGTTTCATGCCAAGATCTTTGAACTCTTCTTCCTTTTGTAGCCCCATCCAATCGGTACATCTCATTGTCGGGTATTCCGTATGTCTCCTTTTCTCTTGGAAAAGCTTCTTTTATGCTGAAGCAGAGAGGCAGGCAAAAACTCGAGTGACTCTTCTAGCGTACAGAGCTTACTTAAAATGCTGACCTAACATAACTCGCTGACGGCCGCAGGTCTAAATGTCTGTCTGGTTGAAGACGTTCACATGCCTTTCTCTGTCCTTAGGGGCATTTTAATTTGAAAGAAAGACTTTGATCTTTGATTATGGGTTCTGTATTTAATAGGCTTGTACGTATTGCCATTATGGAATTAGTCCTTGGCTTAAAACATGAAAGAAAGGAAACGGATAGAGTAAGTCAAGAAAGTCAATCTGAAGAGTCAAGGGATCAGGCGCTTTAAGATGAGTTGACTAGCGAATAGCAATTGAACTGAGAGAGGAGAGAGCGGTGTCTTGACCGAAAGCGGACTTTCTCTATTAACGAGAGATCCCATTGAACGCGAATCCCTTGTTCAATCCAACATCCCTCAAACTTTGGCTTCTTCCATTCCTCATACCTAGCCGAGTTCAAATGGCTTCCGCACCTTCCTTCTCTTCTTTTCTTAGCGAGGAATAGCCCATTATCGACACGGTAAGTTCACTTCAAACAAGTGAAATTCATGCCTTACCTTTGTCAAGGCCTTCGGCTTTTTAGCGTCCCATGAGGCCTAGTGTGAGTATAACGATTTAGTTGCTTTATAATAGCCAGGGTGTTGTTACGTAACTGTTATAAGATAAGTCCTTCAAGCCGCCCAATCCTCAAGAGCTGGGTACTACGGTTACTGCTGTGACTGACGACTTTGAGGATGCAACCATTCATGCTGATCCGGCTAAGACAGTAGGGTCTGCTTCTCTTGGACCGTCGGTGGGTGTGGGTATGAAATCCGTTGAGAATAAAGTGGATTCGTGCAGCTCGGCTACTCAGAACTGAAATGCCTCGGAGTTTTTTGACGAAGACCAAGCGGATTCTGAGGATTAACCACAGTCCGTAGGCCTCACATTCGATTGATAGGTCTCAACGGATCTCCTCGGGAAACGGGTTCAGATAGCACTTTTTCCAGCGGAGAGGGATAGTACCAGGGTTTAGTTAGAACCGCAGCTCACGAAGTAGCATTTTTAGAGTCCCAAGGCCCCTATTGACATAGAGGTTGAATATACAGCATGGAATGGAGCGAACCCTTATTAACCTTATTAAGATGATGATTTCGACCCTTATCTTTCTATTGAGACTAATTCAAAATACTCTTTTACAGAGGCAACCACTATCAGGTTAGTAGCGGAACGAGCTTTCTCTAATAAATTTGAAGCTACATCTATCTCATTGAGTATGGCTATAGGATAGGGTACTAAAAGACTGGGGCGAAGATATGGACCTACGTGACGTGTATAAGATCATCTTCTATTTCAATCGGATATGCCCCTCCTTTATGATCTGCCTTTCTCAAGCAAGTGTTCTAGCCCGCTCAGGGGAAAGGCGTATGGAGCCTTCGGCTCTTGTCTTTCTTCGACCCTTGGGTCCTTCAACCAAGGTCTTATTCCTGTAATAGAGAGAGGGAGTCTTTGACTCCTTTTCTTTTAGTGGAGTCCTTGGGACTTCCTGCCCTACGGAAGGAATGGGCCTTGGGAAGGAGTCTTCCGATCTTGGATCCTCGGAGTCGTTGACTCCTTCTTTGCCCTCTTCCTTGAGACCTTGACAGGAGGATCTCTTCCTTCCATAGGACGGTGTGCTTGGACACCTTGCGCCTTCGGCTCCTTGGGGAACCGTAGATCTTCCAGTTCCGCCTTCCCGCCTTCGTTGTACTTTAACATTGCCCAAGGGCCATACAAAGGAAGGTCTTATATGTGTCATGTCTTTTCCGGGACACCTCCGAAGGAGGGGAAAGCGTACACCTCCCCTCTCCCTACGGTCAAGGCCCTCGTACAGTTCCGGGCTTACCACTATAAATATTCCACATCCGATACCCTTAACTGCCCCTGGGGCCTTGATTTAATACTTCAGGGACATCGAAAGGAGTTTAGATAGAGGTACTTGGAACCAGGGGAACTCGAAATACAAGGGCTCGAACACTTCTTAATCCCCGTACCCAGGGTGCCTTCGGCCCCCCTCCCTTGGAGCATGGGGAATTCCTTAGGTCAATACTAATAACCAATTTCCTATCAGCTTTCCGTATCTATAAGAGTCCGGGAAAGCACCAAGGAAAGGTATTATTATAGGACCATGGGGCCATACCTAATATCTCCTTCCCCTCTACCTTCCACATCTAATAGTCCGAGAAGGCACCGGGGAAGGCACGATGAAAAGAGATGCTAATACCCTCTTTCCTTTCCACTCTTAATAGTCCATGGAAAGCACCAAGGACTCCACTAACCAAAAAAGGGTCGTCCTTGTCTCTCTTGTCTCTTTTCAAGAGACCCCAGGGGTCCGGTGTGACCTTATAACAGGCACACTCTATTTCCCCTCTTTGTGACCATACCCTTCTGGGGAGATAGCAGCGGATACAGATTTACCAAAATCAAAGTCGGGTACTGAGGCAGAGGCAGATAAGGTTCCATGGAAGGAGAATAAATGGAAATAAAAATCATAAAAGGTATGCTCTAATATGGTATAAATAAAGGGACTTTTAAGCGTCTGCTATATGGCGAATAAAACCAGCCGGGGACTCAGAATGATGAAAAAGTAGAATTGACGGACTCCTATCGGTACCATGATGTGTGCTGGACTGAGCCAAGTTCAAGCCCCCAGAACTGAGAGCAAGAGGAAGACGGAATTTGCCAATGTCACGGAGAATAGAGTACTTACGTACCAAATGGTTATGGTCTCACACATGCTTTGAGACGCGTGGGCCGATCGTGAAATTCGCACAATGTCGATGGCTGAAAATGAAAGAAGGGATCGCTCTTTTCCAGGACCTGTCCTCTAAGGTAGTTTTGGTTCCGAAATGGATGGTGAAGGCGCAAGACGTACCTTCTTGTTGTAATTTCCAATCCCTGCCTTTGCCTGAGCTTATCGGGCTAAGCGCTTGTGTACCGAGGCTAGTTGCATGGCAGATAGAGGAGGAGCATTAGTCTTTTTAGTGAGGAGCTGAAAGACTAGAGGTTTGATTACAAGACGAAGAGAAAGGTATAGAAAGAAGCCCGAAGTCTGCAATATCCACATCTTAATCAACAGACTCAGCAGCAGGTAAGGGGCGAGCACAAGATAGGTTGAAATGGTTCCAATCCTCGGGGGAGGAAAACGCAGAGATTGGTGCCAGGAGGTTAGTTTCTGCTTCAGCCAAGATAAATATAGTTAAAGATTCATGCTGGGGACTCTGGAGGCGCTAAAAAAATTCCAATACACATGCCGTATAAAAATACCTCTAAGAGCAGTGAAGGGAACTTATTTCTGGTGGGTCGAATGTGGTGCTTGGAGATTTTAACACCGTCCGCTATCAGGCGGAAAAGGTAGGTGGTAGGTGGTAATTGCATTTATCTCTCGTGGCTGGCTTGATGTCAATTCTTGCTTTGATGATTGTAGACTTGTCGATTGCCAAGCATCAGGAAATTGTATATCTTGGAGTAACCATCAAGATGAAGAGGACCTAATTTTCTGCCGGCTAGATAGAGTGCTTGTAAACGTTGAATGGCTTAAGGTCTTTCAGGCCAGTAACACCTGTTACATCAGCTCAGGTATTTCCGACCACGCTATAAAATTTTCACTTTCGTACTCACGGGATCAAAGTCTTTTCGGTTCTCTAACTACTGGGCAACCTCAACCACGAAGGTGGAATCTATTGTTTCAAAGGTCTGGTCTACGTCTAAAAGAGGGTTTCATAATGGCATAGAAATTCTCTGTAATATAGTGTCAAGTAGTTGGTCAAGTCTTCCTTTCACTGGCACAGCAGGCTGTGGGATTTGGTAATTCCTTGTACAGTGGTGGCACTGACTATTCTGGCCTGTCACTTGGACATTCTAAGTGTAGGGACTTGGACAGTCACTAGGCTGGTTATTCCTTGCTTGACAAAAGAGAAGGAAAAGGAAAGTACTTTCAGAGAAGAGTTTACTAGAAAGCACTGGAAGGGAATCGCTTTCCTATCTCTAAAAGGAAGGACAGGATTCCATCGAACGGAAAGCCTTCAAAAGCCTTATTAGCGAGAGTTTTGACTGGTAGTAGTACTTCCGAGGAGCGCTTTAACAGGACTTCCGCTTACAGAAAATAGGCCTACGAAAGAAAAAAGCCTACGAGATTCACTCATAACAGAAGGGATTACCCGCCTATCGTGCTAATAATAAAAAGAGCACCTTATAGTCAAGTAATCAAGGTAAGTAAAGCGGGACCGAAGCATTAACCAAGCAAAGGCTACTGAAAAACGATGAAGCAAACAACGGCTAACAGAAGAGCGGCATCCGGTTTCCATGCTTTTAGGGCCGATAGAAGGGTATTTCCATGATGGAGTGCTCCCTGAAGGGTAAGGTGAGGTGGTTTTTGGGGTTAGTTCTTATGCCTGTGAGGCGGCTGATGAGTACTCTTGTTAATAACTATAGAGCAGCTTTCGAAACTCTTTCAATCTTTACTTCCCGGCAAGCAACTCTCGTAAGCTAGGAGTGAAATACCTGACTTCAAGCTAGTTCAACGCTTCTTCCGGCCCGACCCCTGGTTTAATCTAAATAGATTATTCATTTGTGTTTGTATAATTATCGTTTAGGGAAAAGGTAGGCAGGATGAACTGACGGATGTTGTGGTCTTTCCTTGAGTTTACCACTATCACGATCGCCTTACCAATATAACTCTCTCTTACTTAAATGAGTGGGTCTGTTAGCCCTTTATCTTCGAAGTGAGACCTCATGGTAGAGAGAGACGGGCGTATGGAAATTTGATCGTGATTGCCTGTGGTTCTATGATTAGATTATCCTTATCCCTATAAGGGGGATGAATGGTTTAACTCATTCAAGGAGAGCTTAGGTCTCTGAGGGGATTAGACTTGCTTTCTGCTCTTGTTCAAACACTGCTATTTCCGCGGGGCGAACCGTATTTATAGTTTTTAATACAGCTCACTGGAAGCAAGCTACGGCTCTTTGGCTTTATGGCGCGCTTTCCGTTTTCTCGCTTCTTTCTTCATTATCATATGTAGAGAAGAAGCGGTCTTAGCTTAGGAGCTCTTGTTTGGTCATGAATCTGCCGCATCGCTTCACTTTTCAGATTCTTTCAAAGAGTAGTTAGCTGGTAGGGCTTCTTTTATGGTAGTTCAGTGAACTAAGGGTAGTTGCTCGTGAGTCTGTCTTTACCCTTGGGTTCGGTTTCGTTCAATCAAAACGAAATGACCTTTTGCCTGGCCGACCCCACTTCTCTTCCGAGACTAAAGTTCAGAGCAACTAAAAAACCAACAGGCACAGGATCCAGGGAGGAAGGAAGATTCCGAATGATAGATAAGAGTCGCTCTTATTCTGTTGTTTATGATCGGGGCATTGATCCATTCCAAGATCCATTTCCCATTCCTCAAATGGTTCATTCACGGCCAACTCAGCCTACTGGTGTCAAACTCCAAAACAAAAGTGTGCACTTTATTCTGGTTGGAATCCAATCTGGAAGCTCCAAGGTACGAGCAAGGTCAAGTCTTTCCTGTGCTTCATAATAGGATAATAGGCTTGTAACGATCAAACGGATAAATTTGATTCAAAATTACATCAAAGTGTTCAGGACCTGCTGTTCCATCTTCATTATCTCTCGGGGTTTATGGCAGATGTTTTCCTTTATTAGTATCCAGGTATGGAAAAAGCAGCTTGCTTTGACAATCGTTTTTTGCTACGTAAATTACCTCATTGTCATACGGCTCTTTTCCCCTGATCGGATGATTTATCTACCTTACCTGTAACCCCTTCTTTTCAGACGTTTGAATTTCCATTTATGGAAAGAGTGCTTTTGACGTAAAAAGCAAGCCCTTGGCCCATGATGATTTGTGATGACAATCATGTAATGAGAATGAGTTGGTTAAATTATGGAGTTAGACCTGCATAACCTGAGGAGGGAAGTGAATGACCCAGCTTCTGCTATCAGGCTAGCATACTTTTGATTTAGTGGGAACTCTGACTATCACAGAGAATCAGTCTCTTTGTCGTATCAATCGCTTCGCTCATGTCAGAAGGATGAATGACATAACTCCTTGTCTTTGGAAACTCGATCACCAGAGGGCTCTTTCTTTTTCTTTCAACTAGCCTTTCCAATAGTTTCTGTGATCGGTCTTCCCGTTAGGTCGGAGCAAGACAAAGCTAACACCGCTAAACTGGAAACCTGATCTAGACACAGTCGGGGTCAATGGAGTCAGCAAATAAAATGTGCGTACAAGCATCTTATTCCTTTTATTCATAAATCAAAAATAACGTAATCTAACGGTTGTGTTCCTGACGCTAACCCGGCCAACCACTATTATGGTAACTCCGCCGTGGATCAAATCAGGTTACAATAATCTACCTAAGTCCTTAAAGCACTGGTTAAGTGATCTTCAAGGCATCCCCCTATCTATTCCTCCCAGCGCTCCTCAATCAGATCTGAAGCTTGTGCAGGAGTAACTATAGAATATCTAACTGATTCCTTCGTCGAGGTAAGGAGGCTGATTGTTTGACCTTGGTTGGTCTCCTCTTCGGCACATTCTTTTTTTTCTATGTAGGACAAGTGGATCCCGAGGTCTAAAATAAAACCACTAACTTCCGGCCTGATTCAAAGCCACAGCGTACCGATACGACGCGGATCGGGAACTTTATCTTGTTACTACCTTTCGAATCGAATGTTGGTCTTAGTTTGAAGCGGCCGCCTATTTGCTTTTCCACGACCGGCACGAAGACTTCTATGTGGGCTATCTTTATTCGAGGAGGTGCTCGACCACATAAAGGTCATTCTATATTCTGCTAACCTTATTAAGGTTTCAAAAAGGTTTTTGTGGACCTCTTTGTTTTTTGTTTACGGGGGAGAGCTATTACTGGGCCTCACTATGTACCTTCCTTTGGTTTGGGCCAGCTGATAACCTCTGTTCTTTAGCAGATGGGCATTCCATGATTTAGACTCAAAGTTGACTCAATGAGGCAAGACTCAATTGGATCATGGACCATTACCGACATTATTGATTGCTCTTTTCAGAGCTTCTATCAATCGATTTGAAAATAGCACGTTTTCGTCACGCCAACATAGCCATCATAGAATCTATATATAGAAGAGAAAGTGAAATCACAGAGGATATTGGCGCTACTATAGCTATAGAATCTTATGAATTCCAGGCGGACACCACTCTACCTAACGCCAGTACTGGCTGGTTCCTAACGAGCGATAGAATGAAAGTGAAGCATCTCCTCCTTGAGCCTTTCTTCTTGAAATTGGTCTGAAAGTTCCGCATATGAGGCATGGTCAAGAAAAAGCTTTAGCAATGTATCCGCTAAATTACAATTTCAATCTGAGTTTCATTCAAGCACGGATGATGACAGAGTCGCATTAATCCAATTTGATCATACTGCATCTACAAGATAGATTTCGGATGAGGGGCAAGGTATGCTCCCATAAACAAAGTAGCCTTTGAAGGAAAGAGAAAGCTTATCCTTTAACCCCTCTTCCAAAGGTCTTTCTTCCTCGATAGCCCTAATCAGTAATTTCCTTCCTTCCTGCACTGGTAGTGGGATTGGGATAAGGGCGTCCCTTTCTAGTATCCTTTCTAGTATATAGAAGCGTCATAGAGTATCAGACCATTCTGGCATACTCTCTTTTTGACGGATTTTAGTGTACCAGAATAGTATGATCTCTATAGGGATGTAGCTCTCTTTTTATTTCTTTCTAGGCGTGGGTAGAGAAAACGATAGCCGGGTCAGGCTGGTAGCTTAACTTCTCTTACTGCGCTCTTAGTTCTTTTTTGAAGTCTAACTTAGAGTTTTCCCCCATTAGTATGAGTTTGCTTGCTTTCCTCTGATCTATAGCCGCTATTCTCTCTGATCCCAACAGCTAATACTGTTTAGCTAGGTTATATAGCATCTATGGCGAGCCATGAGCTGGCATCTAGTGGTTTCTGTTATCTATGGTATAACGCCTTGACTGCCTCTGCTAAGACCTTGGGATTCCCGGAGAGAAGCATTGGGTGTATTAGGAGAATGTCGTAGTCCCTTCAGCTCCCAACTTATCTGGAGAATTAATTGGCCCCTTGATCTGTCTATACCAAGGTCGAAGTCCTACAATCAGGGCTGATTTTGACAGTGAGCTATCTAAGGACGAGTAGTCTATACCTATTCAATCTTGACGCTTTTCAGCTTACGCTATGATCGGGACATCGCTGATTGCTATGGATCAACCTTTTCTTTTTTCTTACGAAATCATTCCGCAAAAGAAACTACTACATATGCTTCAGTGTAAGGGAAAGAAACTGCTTGGCGTGAAGCGAAAGCCGGAAGCAGCAAAAAGAAATTCTCGACTATGAATCTTACCAATCAACGATGTCACCAGTAAAAAGTACTGTTTGTCCGGATTGGGACCTTAGGTGTAGGGGCTTATAATTTAAGAGGTGGGGTCTAAGTCGAAAATGCCGGGTCGTGAGCTATGTGGAGCGATAAAAAAAATGGGATCTATTGGGCTTTCACCTGCACTGCCTTCGCCTAGGACATTAGAAAGGGCTTGCTGCTGGTTCGGAACTCCCCTATCTATTTGAATGGATTTACTTACTGCGCCTATTTTAAAGCTTATAAAAGGAATTGCTTCTATTAACTTTCAAGAGTGTCTCTCCTGTCCGGCTCGATATGAACAAGGTAGGCTTCTATCCGACTAGTAGGACATGCAGTTCTCCCCTTAGCCTTAGGGCAGGCACGAAATCAATTAACAGCTTCTAAAGAAAAGAGGACGACTTAAGACAGCAAGAACGGCCAAAAGCAGTAAGTCACTTGCAAGCCCAGGAAGAATTAAAAGAAATCGATGAATGTGTCCCGACCAAGCAACGAAGAAGCGCTAGCAGATGAGATTGGACCTATCGACTAGGAAACACAGGGAAAGACAGTCTTGGGGGTCCCCAAAACAGAGTGAGAACTAGCCCTTTGAGGAGCGTAGCAGCTCGACTAAAAGGAGAGGAAGGAAGAGTCAAAGCAGTCAATCCAGTAGGCACTAATAAGAGCGGCTACTTAATAGCTGATTCGAGAGCAATAGCAGCGGAGAAGATCCCAACAACGGCTAGCGAATAAACTGTAGGGCTTAAGGCAGCTCATGACCCGAGGGTAGGCAACTCAATAGAATAGATCGATGGGAGGAAAGTCAAAAACTATGCCTAACGAACCGTTAGGAGAAAGAGACTGAATGAATAAAATCCCTTTAGTCAAGTCTAAGCTCTTACTAGATCTCTTGTACCGCAATTCATGGTGTAATTTTCTATCTGAATAGAATGTGATTGCCTGAAAGCGATTCCGGGAGAGCCTAGCATAGAGCTAGCTTTCTTGTGATGAAATAGCTTACCCCTGCATGCTAAGGCTCAGTCTTTCTAGATCTTCTAGTTACCCATTCTTCCCCTCTAGGCTAACTTCACTCACTTGAGTGAAGGAACCCCAAAGGAAAGCAATCAATTCATCGGATGACTCCCCAGGGAAAGATCAAAAGTTTCAGTCTTAGGGTAAGTCCCTGCTTCTGAAGAAGGAGCTCTATTTGATTCCCCTGCCCATGGAGTATAAGTGGGAGTTTCCTTTCCTTCTACCTCTTTCGGGCTTGTATACTATAAGTAGTCTAATAGACTTTCCTTGGAGGAATACTAGAATAGGGAGAGGGAGTTCACTTAATCCAATTACAGCCCTAAGGCTAACAAGTTTTCAAGCTGATAAAAGAAATCCGACAGCAACTATCGATTATCAAACAACTGGGCCAAAGGCATAAGATGAGTGAAACTAAAGCACTCGAATATCAGTAGATTAGCCTCAAGCCGTTTTAACGAATGGTGACGGAGAGCTCAATGGAGGACGTTGGCAATGCAACCTGAAAGGGAAAACTTTAAGGCAAGTTGATGTTATAGAAATAAAGCCGAATGGATAGAATCATACCGAAATGTGAGTCTGTGCCTCTTTACTTTAAGGCTGCCTCCAGACGTCATACCTGCGCCTTCCATTTCACAGCGGCATCCTGTAAGAAAAATGATGTTAAATCATGACTATTCATGGGGATAAAGGGAAGAGAATGGAATAGTGATTACCAAGTTATCCTAGGTAGTGAAGAATGTCTCTCTGAGATTGGCGATGCCTTTCAGACTCGTCATTTTCTTTCTGACACGCTCGGGGTATCCTAGGATAATCCCCTCTTTTCATCGAAAACTTATATACAAGAGGGATGATTATAGTGATTGTGTTAGTTCAGATCTATCTTTCCTTCGGAACCTTGGCAAAGGTTGTTTGACTTGCCAAGAAGGTAAGTAAGGATACGTTCTCTAGCATTATCACTCCAGTCTTGGACTTGGATTCTGTCTTGTCTTTGATGTCTGATATGTTGGTAGTCTAATTCCAAACCAACTGCAGTACCTAAGCCATCCTTTAACCCATTACCCATTCCATAAATAAGGGGCCCTTACAAGAAGTCCTTAAACTAGGGAGATCAAACATCTCCTCGGGAATAAGACGTAACTCCTGGGGTTTCTTTGATAATAAAATCCACCAAGATCCCCTTCCAATACGGGCTCAAAGGCCGACCTCCTCCGAGCCAAAGCAGGGGTTCGTGTTATGCCTGCCTGCCTTGAGTCGAAGCGAATCAATATTCAACACCTAAACAGAATTGAGAGATTCTTTTTGTTCCGTGTAGTATCCTTCCCTTATAGTTCTATTCTTCGATGCGAAGAAAGATTGAGATCAACCATAATTTTTTTTTTAAGATTCTGTCCCGTAACGGTTGATCCGTCGGATTTTCGCCTTCAATGACCTATTGTAGGAGGTGGCCTTCCCAAGGCCAGAGGGCTGGTGACAACAGTACCATAAATGCCGGTTTTTACAACAGAGCAGACCAGGAATTCTATCATAAATTGGGTGTCAATTGGGATATGAGAGTTGTGAACAAGTCATACGAGTGGGTGGGTTGAGAAGGCAGTTGTGTTTAGGCCGGAGCTTAGGAACTGGCAATCATCGGTTAGGGATGGTTTGTTGGAGGCTGGTGTTGATCCCTATAACGGGTTTAGTTTGGTAGGCACAAAGATTGGTGGCTCTACTTTTGATGGTTCGGGGAGGAGGCATAGTGCAGCCGATCTGCTCAATTATTAAAATCCTGTGAATAAACAAGTGGCTGTCTATGCAAGTGTTGAAAGAATTATTTTAGCCTCTTCTTCGCCTTATTCTGGATCGAAGCAATCGGCAATGAAGCAGCTTCCAATGTCATACCTTTTGCCTCCACTGCTCGCTCTGTTTTCATTCGGAACCTAGCTTCACCACTCTATCTCACTGCGGCTACCCTGATGGAGAAGATTACTGGGCCACTCTCCGCAGGTTCACTCCGGTTGGCATTGGAGGATGTCAGGGTGAACCCAATTGTGCGCTTAAATTACTCTGGAAATGGAACCGTCGAAGATTTTTCATTAGAAAACTAAAAAGAATGGTTCATATAGAAATCATTTACACCGATGTATCCTATCTTGTTGCTTCCTGTCCCCCTTCACACTCCCCGGCATTCATCCAAGAAGGCTAATCCTGAGGAAGGCAAGTCGAACAACCAAATGATTTAGGAGTTCATACCCCGATTCATTCCCAAAGAAAGAGAAGGGCTTTCTTCAGAAAGGAGACAGGAATAGGACCGATGGGAGGGAACTGGCTTGCTACCCTTTGATTGACTTGCTTTGCTCCTGGCTTTCTTGCCTGGAATGACTTCCCGAAGGAAAGGACTTAGCGCTTGAAACTCCTAGCTCAACTAGCGCTTTGCGCCTTGGCAGGGTAGAAGGACTAATTCAGTCTATTGGGCCCTAGAGGAGCTATAGACTCTAGTTAGTCAGTTTCCCCGCTACTCCTTTGTCTTGGAGGAAGGGAAGATAATGACATTGAAACAAGAGCGTATTCTTGGCAAGATCCGATCGGAAATAGCCATAGAAGAATGTTAGGAAGGATATATCAACTCAATGTCTCTTTTTCACAATCGCCAATCTATGAAAGAAGAGTTGAATTCCCTGGAAGAACATTCGCCGAACGGAGAATAAGCTGTAAATCTTAGTTCTCGAAAGCGAGTGAATTTTTGTTCCATCTTCCATGCCGTGACTTTTGTTGGAGTAGATTATGGGACTCCCTTAAGGGCTCCCCTTTTCCTATGGCGGTCAAGGGTCATTTACCCTTTTCAGGATTCACCATTTAGGTGGTCTTGTCTTGGGAAAGGTACTGATCTTTCACCCCTGTTTGACTGGTCTGATAGATGGGATCCATTCTATAGTTGCGCCTTGGGCGTTTCCTTTATGGGAAACCTCCAAGATTTCTACTTTGAGGATGAGATCCAGCAATCCATCTTTGAGCCCTTTCAAGAGGATTATGGGAGGTTGGCCCAAGTGATCGAGGGCGGGGGTAAGAGGCGGTGCCATTGGGAACTATGTGGCTCAAAGGGCCCTAAAGCCGGTGATGGATGTTCTGAGGAAGATTACCTAGTCTTATTACTTTTAGATGCTATCCTATGTTATGGTATGTATAGGGCTTCTCATAGGTATTGAATAGGTCTTTCGAGGGCAGAATAGGTATTGGATGGCGGGCCAGTTGTTTCCTGAAACTAGCTGCTAGGCGTCATAGGGCGTGCGAAGGGTTTGACTTTCCCTCCTCAGTAGGCTCTGGTTCAGCTTCAGCCAGCTCAGTTTCTACTGGAAGAGGATCAGACGATTGGGTTCCAAACCTGTGGTTGAACACACAATAAGGATTTGGTGGAAGTTCAATCTTAACGGGGTAGCCAAGCACTCCAGGGGTAGAGTGCCCTTATCCGTATCCGTCAAAAGCTCCCCACACTCTAAAGGTGTCGACTGAGTGTTGTATCCCCCTTAAGGAAAGTGGCCGCCAGAGGTTGAGCATGACTTTCCATCTGGGCGTACAATAGGTGAGGGTAAGTTTCCGCACAAGCATGAATTTCATCAGCTCTTATTCCTATTCCTCTATAAAGTCTCTTCTTCCTCGGCGACAGGTATTTCCGTTCGAGTTTGACTAAGGATACGAATTCTTCCCCTTTCTTTTAGGGTGAAGGGATGAACCTAGCAGCTTCTTAGTCTGAGGCTAACTCCAAGACTAATGTTTCTATTTCTGCTTCATTCACTTCCTGAACAGTTTTTGTGCCGGGGAAGGAGGACCTTGGCAGTTCATAATCATTTCTCCTTAGAAGAAAGATTCCTACGACAACTATACATGTGATTGGACTAGGTAATTATGTTCATAAAGAAGTAGCCCTTCCTTAAGCGTCCGTTCACCTCAGGCAATGAATACGGATTCCCTTGCTTCGTAGACAGGGTTTGTGTGAAATGAGCAGCTTAGTAGGGAAAATTCCGTATCTCAACTCAATAGGTCGACCCGAGTCATCGCTATATGGTATGAGGAGTATGATAGCGCGAATAGCACAAGGAGGAAAGAGAGGGAGTGCAAACTTTAAGGGGTCGTGAGCGAGCAATGAATCAGGCATCGGTCGTAGAGTCCTTCGGATGTTGAATGGTCTGGTCAACTCGTTCCTGTGTAGAAAGGAAGTAACCCGTGGGTATCTTCTATTGATTAACGAACTGGGAATCAGAGCTCGCTCTTCCTTTGCTTTGGATCTTCGTGGAGCATCCATAAGAAAGCGAGGTCTCTCCTGCAGCTTTGCCTTTTTTGTCACATACTAAGGGCCCCTCTCTTTTTCCTTATCGCCTTAGCGCAGACAGGAAAATCGGCATTTCGAAAACAATTAAATTAATAGTAATAGAAGAAAGTTCCCATAATATTCAGGAAGGACGAAAGCCTTTATCTTTGGGGACCTGTGTGTGCTACAGTAATGTATGGTGCTCACTCTGGAAAGGCTGAAGCTTGTCTCCTTCTATAGTTCGTCTGTAAGGCTTCATTCTGAAATGAAAGGGCCGCCTTTTCTGGGCGTAACCCCTGATTAACTGACTGGTATTCCAGAGCGTCTCTTTCCTTGTATATCTTCGTAACCCATCATCTGGTCTTCGATGGCTCAAAGCGGGGTCTTGTGACCATGCCTTCCCGCTCCTTTTTCTGGTCCTTTTGGCCCCCTTGAAGGCATAGTCTTTCACCCTAAAGCAACCCTTCTTCTTTCCGAACTAAAAGGGGAGCGTTGGTTTGCTGTGTGGGTGGTAGGTCTTCCTTATTCAGTGGTCAGTGTTGGTAATGTTAGAGCGCCAAGC
>Ga0058695_1000008_pt1 | contig 52697 bp, 69 predicted proteins | sample AgamicMgMarz_FD_55042 | JGI IMG/M metagenome (GOLD analysis project Ga0058695, IMG submission 55042) | Agave microbial communities from Guanajuato, Mexico - Mg.Ma.rz | ecosystem: Host-associated > Plants > Phyllosphere > Phylloplane/Leaf | place: Guanajuato, Mexico | collected 2012-06-04 | reverse complement strand
ACAACAAATAAAAAAAGCCTTGGTCCAAAGACCAAGGCTTGAAACGTAATATAAAATTAACGTTTTGAGAATTGTGGTGCACGACGAGCGCCTTTAAGACCGTATTTTTTACGTTCTTTCGCACGAGCGTCACGAGTTAATAGACCAGCACGTTTTAATGTTCCACGGTATTCAGGGTCTGCTTCTAATAAAGCACGAGAGATTCCGTGACGAATAGCGCCAGCTTGACCTGCATAACCTCCACCATTAACGTTTACAAATACGTCATAGTTACCTACAGTTTCAGTTAAAGCAAGTGGTTGTTTTACTACTTCACGTAGTGCAGCAAATGGAATGTATTCTTCGATTTCACGACCGTTGATTGTTACGCGACCGTTACCTGGTACTAAACGTACACGAGCAACAGAGCTTTTACGACGACCAGTTCCGTAATATTGTACCTGTGCCAAGATAATAACCTCCTCTTATTAATTATCCGCGAAGTTCGTAAACTTCTGGTTTTTGTGCTTCATGTGGATGTGNTTCACCAGCATACACATGTAATTTTTTGAACATTTGACGGCCTAGGCTACCTTTTGGAAGCATGCCTTTGATTCCTAATTCAAGCATTTTCTCAGAGTAGTTAGTACGCATTTCTAATGCTGTACGTTGTTTCAAACCACCTGGGTGCATGCTGTGACGGTAATAAATTTTATCAGTTAATTTCTTACCTGTTAGTTCGATTTTTGACGCATTGATAAGGATCACGTGATCACCAGTATCAACATGTGGTGTAAAAGTTGGTTTATGTTTACCGCGTAAGATTGATGCTACTTCACTTGCTANACGACCTAAAGTTTTACCTTCAGCATCGACAACATACCATTTACGCTCTACTTCGTTTGCTTTCGCCATGAAAGTTGTACGCATGAGTTTCCCTCCTAATTTTCATCATCAATTATAAAATTATTTCAACCTTCTATTTCAACACGATTAATTTCCGGGGCTAACCGTGGGGTTAAAATACATACCATATGATATATTATATCTTTAAGCTACTAATGTCAAGAAAATGTTACACCAGGTTTAGTTGTCATAGAAAACGCGCCATAAATATAGTCCTTGCGAAGGCGCAGTTTTCCCTGCACGAGGACGTGATTTGCTTTCTAGAATATCTTTTATAGCATCTGGTTCAATACGGCCTTGTCCTACTTCTAAAAGCGTTCCAACAAGAATACGAACCATATTATACAGAAAGCCACTTCCAACGAATCTAAACACAAGCTGACTATTCTCTTCATACATATCAATCTTGTAAATCGTACGAATCTTATCTTCCACTTCTGTTCTCGCTGAACAAAAGCTTGTAAAGTCGTGTGTACCGAGTAAATATGTGATGGCTTTTTTCATTTTTGAGTAGTCTAATGGATAAGGGTAATGGTATGCATAAGAACGAGTGAAAGGATTTCGATCTTCGCCGCGCAAAATATGATAGCGATACTCTTTTGAAGTAACGTCATACCGGGCGTGAAAATGTGCATCAACTTCACATACATTCTTCATTACAATATCATCTGGTAGCATTGAATTCAATGCTTTTTTCCACTTATCACATGGAATATTTAGGTTTGTATCAAAATGAATGACTTGCCCCTGTGCATGAACATTTGTGTCCGTTCGTCCAGAGGCGTAAATCGGCACTTTTTTGTTATGCATTTTCTCCAAAACGGCTTCAATCTCCAGTTGAACAGTTCGCTTATTGGGCTGAACTTGATAACCTGAAAAGTGTGTGCCGTCGTATGCAACTATACATTTTAAACGTTTCATCTTTTCACCAAACAATCTTTACGTTCTAATCAGCACTAAAACAACTGCTACTGCCAGCAGAAGTAAAAGCATAATTGTATCTATGCTTCCCCATTTCAATTGACGATACTTTGTACGCCCTTCTCCGCCTTTATAACCCCTTGCTTCCATGGCAATAGCTAGCTCTTCAGCACGCTTAAATGAACCTATAAATAGAGGAACAAGTAAAGGAACGACAGCTTTCAAACGATCCGTAACGGGGCCGCTGCTAAAGTCCACTCCTCGTGCTGTCTGCGCTTTAATAATTTTATCTGTCTCTTCCATCAATGTAGGAATAAAGCGAAGAGAAATGGACATCATTAAAGCTAATTCGTGTACAGGAAGCTTGAGCTTTTTAAATGGATTCAGCAAGCTTTCCATCCCATCTGTTACTTCAATAGGCGTAGTCGTTAAAGTTAGCATCGTCGTAATTAAAATTAAGAACAAGAAGCGCAAGGAAATTAAAACACCTTGAATAAGGCCGCCTTTATAGACAGAAAACCATCCCCATTCAAACAAAAGAGGACCTTCTTTTGTCATAAAAATGTGCAAAAGAAACGTGATGATAATAATAAACATAACGGGCTTTAACCCTCTTAAAATAAACGAAACGGGCACTTTACTCATGGCCACTATCATAAGGGTATACACACCTAAAAAAGCATAGCCGATAGGGTTATTTGCTAAAAACACAATTAATACATACGCAAACACAAGAAGCAGCTTGGCCCGAGGATCCATTCGATGGACAACCGAATGACCCGGCACATACTTACCAATAATGATTGAGTTCATCATAATCGTTCACCTTGCTGCATAAGGTGCTGCACTTTCTCTACCACTTCAGAAAAGGTAATAACCGTATCCGATGCTTCAAGCTGAAATTTCTCTTGCAGCTTCAGCATAAAGCGAAGCGATTCTGGAACATCCAATCCATATTCTTTTAACTGCGTATGCTGACCAAACACTTCTCTAGGTGACCCTTTCATCGCAATCGTTCCCTTATTCATCACAATTAGCTCATCTGCGTACATAGCTGCATCTTCCATGCTGTGAGTCACGAGAATCGTCGTCAAGCCTTTTTCTTTATGAAGACGATAAATCATATTCATAATTTCTTGACGCCCTCTAGGGTCCAATCCAGCAGTTGGTTCATCTAAAATTAGCACATTAGGATTCATCGCTAGAATACCTGCTATCGCTACACGACGCATTTGTCCACCACTCAAATCAAAAGGAGATCTGGCGAGAATGTCTTCTGGCAACCCTACTAACTTGATAAGCTCTCTTGCTTTTTGCTTTGCTTCTTCTTCCGAAACGCCATAATTCATTGGTCCAAAAGCTATATCTTTTTCCACCGTTTCTTCAAAAAGCTGATGTTCTGGAAATTGAAACACCACGCCTACTTGCTGACGAATAGCTTTTAAATTCTTTTCTTTTCGATTGGCTTTAATGGTGCGCTCACCGATTTGAATTTCACCAGCAGTTGGCTTCAATAAGGCATTCAGATGCTGTATGATTGTTGATTTCCCAGAACCAGTATGGCCAATAACAGCCAAAAATGTACCTGATTGAATGTTTAAATTTAAGTCATGTAGAGCAATTCGTTCAAATGGTGTATTAACTTGATAACGATGCTCTACTTCTTTGAATATAATGTCCATAGTTCGTCCACCAAGTCCTCATCTGTTAAATGAATTTTTGATAAAGGAATTCCTACGGAAGCAAAACGATGGCTTAGTTTAACGGAAAACGGCAAGTCTAGTCCAATATCCGTTAACTTGGAACCTAATGCAAATACTTCGCGCGGAGTACCTGTTGCATAGATCTTCCCTTTGTTCATCACAACACTCTGTCAGCCATTGCTACTTCATCTAAATCGTGAGTAATTGAAATAACCGTCAGTTGTTTTTCTTCTTTTAATTTTCTAACAGTTTCAAGTACTTCAGTTCGCCCAATAGGATCTAACATAGATGTTGCTTCATCTAGAATGATGACAGATGGCTGTACGGCAATTATACCCGCAATGGCCACACGCTGTTTTTGTCCACCTGATAGCTGATGAGGCTCTTGATCCAGAAAAGCACTCATATTGACCATTTCGATTGCTTCAGGTATACGTTTTTCCATAATCTCAAATGGAATCCCGTTGTTTTCAAGCCCAAACGCAATATCGTCTTGAACGGTTGAACCAACAAATTGATTATCTGGATTTTGAAACACCATTCCAATCTGCTTGCGCACATCCCATATTGTTTCTTCAGATAAAAGAGTATCACCCACTCGAACCGTTCCTTTTTCAGGTAGCAAAAGGCCGTTTAGAATTCGTGCCAGCGTCGACTTACCAGATCCATTATGTCCAGCTATCGCTAACCATTCACCTTTATAAGCAGAGAGAGAAAGGTGATCTAATGTTAGGTCTGCTTCAGGATCGTATCGAAAGCATAAATCTTTTACCTCTAAAGACATTTCTTTCAACGCTATCTTCCTCTCAGCTTTTTCTATTGCAGCATTGCCTACATTGATTNTTTACGCTATTTACCCGGTTTTAGGTATAAAAAAAGGGCAACGACTAGTTACACACTGTCTCGCCCTTTTCTATCTGTATTAAAAATATTAAACTAATTCAATGATAACCATTGGAGCACCGTCACCACGGCGAGGTCCAACTTTTAAGATACGAGTGTAACCGCCTTGGCGATCTTCGTAGCGAGTAGCNATATCGCTGAATAGTTTTTGTAAAGCGCTTTGACCAGCTTCTTCGTTAGCTACTTCATTACGGATGTAAGATGCAGCTTGACGACGAGCGTGTAGATCTCCACGTTTACCTAAAGTAATCATTTTTTCAACAGTTGAACGTAATTCTTTTGCACGAGCTTCAGTTGTCTCAATGCGTTCACTGATGATTAAATCAGTTGTTAAATCACGAAGAAGCGCCTTGCGTTGTGCGCTTGTACGACCTAATTTACGGTAAGACATGTGAGGTCCCCTCCTTTGTTAAGTAGTTAAACAGGTAGATATAATCAGTCGTCCTTACGTAGACCCAAACCTAATTCTTCAAGTTTAGCTTTAACTTCTTCTAAAGATTTACGGCCTAAGTTACGAACTTTCATCATATCTTCTTCTGTTTTATTAGCAAGCTCTTGTACAGTATTGATGCCTGCTCGTTTTAAGCAGTTGTAAGAACGAACAGATAAATCCAGTTCCTCGATCGTCATCTCTAGAACTTTTTCTTTCTGGTCTTCTTCTTTTTCTACCATGATCTCTGCTTTTTGAGCTTCATCTGTTAAGTTAACGAAGATATTTAAGTGTTCAGTTAGAATCTTTGCACCTAAAGCAACAGCTTTTTCTGGCTCGATGCTACCGTCAGTCCAAACATCCAACGTTAACTTATCGTAATTTGTCATTTGACCAACACGAGTATTCTCTACATAATACGATACGCGAGTAACAGGCGTATAGATTGAATCAATTGGAAGTACACCAATTGGTTGGTCTTCACGCTTGTTAGCATCGGCAGGATTATAACCTCGACCTGTGCGAGCAGTAAGTCTCATACGGAAATGAGCATCTGACTCAAGTGTTGCAATATGAAGATCNGGATTTAGAACTTCGATATCNCTGTCTGCTTGAATGTCAGCAGCCGTTACTGTACCAGGACCTTTAACATCGATCTCAAGTGTTTTCTCTTCATCAGAGTAAATCTTTAACGCTAACTTTTTAACGTTTAAAATGATGTTTGTTACATCTTCAACAACTCCAGGAACTGTTGAAAATTCATGTAATACACCTTCAATTTGAATAGATGTTACAGCTGCACCAGGGAGTGAGGATAATAGGATACGACGTAAGGAGTTACCCAAAGTAGTACCATATCCACGCTCAAGTGGTTCGACGACGAATTTACCGTACTTTCTATCATCGCTGATTTCTACCGTTTCGATTTTTGGCTTTTCAATCTCTATCAATATAAACCCTCCTTCAAAACGTCGAAACCTCGGCTAGACGGCTGATTTCTCAAATGCCTAACCGAAATTCCCTATTAGACAGTTCCCGAATGTGCACAACAAATGGAAAACATTTCGTTGCATGAATAAATTCTACACCATCATCATTATAGACAACGAAATAGAATCTATACATATTAATTATACACGACGACGTTTTGGTGGGCGGCATCCGTTGTGAGGTACAGGAGTAACATCTTTAATAGCTGTTACTTCTAAACCTGCAGCTTGAAGAGCACGGATAGCTGCTTCACGACCAGCACCAGGGCCTTTAACTGTAACTTCAAGAGTTTTCATTCCGTTATCCATAGAAACTTTAGCAGCAGTTTCAGCAGCCATTTGCGCAGCAAATGGAGTAGATTTACGAGAACCTCTGAAGCCAAGTGCGCCTGCACTAGACCAAGCAATCGCATTACCGTGAACATCTGTAATTGTTACAATAGTGTTGTTAAACGTTGAGCGAATATGAGCTACACCAGCTTCAATATTCTTTTTCACGCGACGTTTACGTGTATTAGTTTTACGTGCCATCTGTTAATGACCTCCCTTACTAATTATTTCTTCTTGTTCGCTACAGTACGGCGTGGGCCTTTACGTGTACGAGCATTGTTTTTACTGTTTTGACCACGAACTGGTAAACTACGACGGTGGCGGATACCACGGTATGAACCAATCTCAATTAAACGTTTGATGTTTAAAGAAACTTCACGACGAAGATCGCCTTCTACTTTATAGCTATCTAAAATATCACGAATTTTACCTAATTCTTCTTCTGTTAAGTCACGAACGCGAGTATCTTCAGAAACTCCAGCTTCAGCTAGAACTTTTTCAGCAGTTGGACGACCAATACCGAAAATGTATGTTAATGAAATTACTACACGCTTGTCACGAGGAATATCAACACCAGCAATACGTGCCATATGAATAGTGCACCTCCTTATTGATTAACCTTGTTTTTGTTTATGCTTAGGGTTTTCACAAATTACCATTACTTTACCTTTTCTACGGATAACTTTACATTTTTCGCAGATTGGTTTAACTGATGGTCTGACTTTCATGTTTCATACCTCCTTGATAGTACGGAGTGCATAGGTTTTATTTGAAACGGTACGTAATTCTACCGCGAGTTAAATCGTATGGTGACAATTCTACAGTTACTTTATCACCAGGTAAGATTCGAATGAAATGCATGCGAATTTTTCCTGATACGTGAGCAAGTACTGTATGACCATTTTCTAATTCTACCTTGAACATAGCGTTAGGTAAAGTNTCAGCAACTGTACCTTCAACTTCAATTACATCGTCTTTTGCCATTAAAGTGCTCTCCTTTCTTTGAAACAGTAACAAGCTATCATTAAACGACTTAAAAAGAACCTGTTCTGAACATCCGGAGATCGTAATCATTAAATTCAAGATGATTGACGCTAATATACATCTTTACCATTTTAACAGCAATTCAGACGAAAAACGATCATCGTGAATTTAGATAATTACTGTTTACTGTCCAGTGCATCTAGCGAGGAATGGATAGAGATAACATCCTTTAACATTACAATGCTGTCAGAATTTCATATCCCGTCTCAGTAATTGCAATAGTATGTTCGAAGTGCGCACACATTTTACCATCTACTGTGACAACTGTCCAGTTATCAGGTAATGTTTTTACATATCGCATACCAGCATTCACCATTGGCTCAACTGCCAATACCATGCCTGGACGTAGACGCGGTCCTTTATTCGGTGGACCATAATGAGGTACTTGCGGATCTTCATGTAAGTCTTTGCCGACCCCATGGCCAACATATTCTCTTACAATCGAAAAGTTACGTGATTCTGCGTACTGTTGAATAGCATGTGAAATATTCGACAAACGCTCACCCGGCTTAGCTTCTGCTAATCCCTTGTAGAGAGATTGCTCAGTCACATCAAGCAGCTCTTGATTTTCTAATGAAATCTTTCCTACTCCATATGTCCAAGCTGAATCACCGTGATAGCCACCGAATTTAGCTCCGATGTCTAAACTGATGATATCTCCTTCATTAAGCTTGCGTTCACCCGGAATACCATGAACTAATTCTTCATTCACAGAAGCACATACACTGCCGCGAAAACCATTATACCCTTTAAAAGACGGAATTGCATCATGTTGACGAATAAAATTTTCAGCAATTGCATCCAATTCTATAGTCGTAATACCTGGAGCGATATGNTTTTTTAACTCTTGATGAGTTAAAGCCACGATTCGTCCAGCTTCACGCATGACCTCAATTTCCTCTGGTGTCTTGCAAATGATCATTGCTTAACCCCAGCAAGTAATTGACGAACATCCTCAAACACAATGTTAATATCTTGATTACCATTAATATTGCGTAGATAACCTTTTTCTTGATAGAAATCAAGTAGAGGTTGAGATTGTTTAACATTAACTGAAAGTCTAGTTGAAACCGTCTCAGCATTGTCATCTGCACGTTGGTAAAGCTCTCCGCCACATTTGTCACAAACTCCTTCTTTCGCAGGAGGATTGAATACTAAGTGGTAAGTAGCTCCGCAATCTTTACAAATGCGGCGTCCAGTAAGACGCTCCATTAAAATGCTTTGATCTACATCAATATTAATCACATAATCAATTTGCTTGTTTAGTTCTTTTGTAATTGTTTCAAGAGCTTCTGCTTGGGCTACTGTTCTTGGGAAGCCATCAAGTAAAAAGCCGTTTTCACAATCTTGTTTGTTTAAACGCTCGCGCACAATTCCAATTGTTACTTCATCAGGAACAAGGTTACCTTGNTCCATAAATGATTTAGCTTTTAAACCTAGTTGCGTTCCTTCTTTAATTGCAGCTCGGAACATATCTCCTGTTGAGATATGAGGGATATCGTAATGCTCAACGATTTTTTCTGCTTGAGTACCTTTCCCAGCACCAGGAAGGCCCATTAACACTAAATTCATTTCTTGCTTCCCCCTCAGTATCTTATCCGTTTAATGGGAAAGCAGCTTGCTTCCCACTAAACAGCTTTACTTAATAAATCCCTTATAATGGCGTTTCACTAATTGACTCTCAAGCTGTTTCATTGTCTCAAGAGCTACACCGACAACAATTAACAAACTAGTACCGCCGATCTGAGCAGATGATGGTAAGTTTGCAATTTTGATNAACAGAACCGGCAACACAGCAATTAACGCAAGGAATATCGAACCGATTAATGTCAGACGATATAACACTTTCGTTAAATAAGCTTGTGTGCTTTTACCAGGACGGATGCCTGGGATGTAGCCACCTTGCTTTTTCAAGTTCTCTGCTACTTGTTCAGGGTTAACTTGAACAAATGTATAGAAGTAACAAAAAGCAATGATTAACGCTACATACACTATCATACCAATTGGCTTAGTATAGTCAAATGTATTCTGAATCCACGTCGTTACATCATTTGGACCGAAAAATGATGCAATTGTTGGTGGTGTGATAATAAATGAAACTGCAAAGATAACAGGAATAACCCCAGCTGCATTTACTTTTAACGGTAAATGAGTGGATTGACCTCCAACAGGATTACGACCAGCTGAACCCTTTGCATATTGAATAGGAATTTTTCGTAGCGCTTGTTGGAAGTAAATAACCCCAACAATAATAGCTAAAACTGCAATCGCAATTAAAACTACCGTTACGATACGAATGAATAATTGATCCCCAACGTCTTCAAATTGCTGTGCATAAATTTGATTTAATGTTGTCGGAATACCAGCTGCAATCCCAGCAAAGATAATGATAGAAATACCATTACCTACGCCTTTTGCAGTAATCTGCTCTCCTAACCACATTAAGAAGGCAGTACCTGCCGTTAACACTGTAGCAATTAGAAGATACGTAGAAATTCCTGGATTAGCGATCAATTGTCCGCCCGAAATATTGTTAAATCCTATAGACATACCTAAAGCCTGGATAAATCCAAGCACAATTGTTCCATAACGAGTTACTTGAGCTAATTTACGGCGCCCAACATCTCCCTGCTTTGACCATTCTGTAAACTTAGGTACAACATCCATCTGCAATAATTGGACGATGATGGATGCTGTAATATAAGGCATAATGCCCATAGCAAGAATGGAGAAGTTTTTTAACGCGCCGCCGCCAAATGTATTCAGAACTCCGAATACATTTAACCCATCTTGCAATTTTAGTACATCCGTATTAACACTAGGTACAGGAATAAATGTACCAATTCGGAAGACAATTAACATTAACAAAGTGAAAAAGATTTTTTGTCTTATTTCACGCACGCGCATTAAATTGGAGATTGTTTGAAACATTAGATCACCTCAACTGTACCGCCAGCAGCTTCGATAGCTTCTTTAGCAGTTGAAGAGAATTTAGCAGCTTTAACAGTTAGCTTAGAGTTTAATGTACCGTTTCCTAGTACTTTAACGCCAGCTTTTGCTTTGCTTACTAAACCAGTTTCGATTAATAATTCTGGTGTTACTTCAGTTCCATCTTCAAAACGGTTAAGAGCTTCTAAATTAACGATCGCGTATTCTTTGCGATTGATATTAGTGAACCCACGTTTTGGAAGACGACGGAATAAAGGAGTTTGACCACCTTCGAAGCCAGGTCTTACGCCACCGCCAGAGCGAGCGTTTTGCCCTTTGTGACCTTTACCTGAAGTCTTTCCGTTACCTGAACCAGTACCACGACCTACACGGTTACGTACTTTACGTGAACCTTCAGCTGGTTTCAATTCATGAAGTTTCATTCCGGAGCACCTCCTTAGAGTGACAATTTATACTTATTGCTCTTTTACTGTAACAAGGTGAGCTACTTTGTTAATCATTCCGCGAATTGCAGGATTATCGTCTTGAACGACAGTTTGATTTAACTTACGTAGGCCAAGTGTACGAACAGTTACACGTTGATCTTCTGGACGACCAATTACGCTACGAGTAAGGGTAATTGCTAGTTTGTTTGCCATTCTATATCCCTCCCTTATCCTAACAGTTCTTCTACAGTCTTGCCACGTAGTTTTGCAACATCTTCAGCACGTTTTAGGTTAGCTAAACCGTTAAGAGTTGCACGTACCATGTTGATTGGAGTGTTTGAACCTAAAGATTTAGATAGAATATCACTTACTCCACCCAATTCTAATACCGCACGAACTGGGCCACCAGCGATAACTCCTGTACCTTCAGAAGCAGGTTTTAAGAAAATTTGACCTGCACCAAATTGTCCAAGGATTTCGTGTGGAATAGTTGTACCAACCATAGGTACAGTAATTAAGTTTTTCTTCGCATCTTCAATTGCTTTACGGATTGCATCTGGTACCTCTTGTGCTTTACCAGTACCGAATCCAACGTGACCGTTTTTGTCACCAACTACAACTAATGCAGCGAAGCGGAAACGACGTCCACCTTTCACAACTTTAGCTACGCGGTTAACGGTAACAACACGTTCTTCAAGCTCTAATTTATTTGGATCAATACGACGCATGATTTTCCCTCCTTTTACAATTAGAATTGTAATCCAGCTTCACGAGCAGCGTCAGCTAATGCTTTAACACGGCCATGATATAAATAACCGCCACGGTCGAATACTACTTCGTTTACACCTTTTTCTACTGCGCGTTTAGCGACTAATTCGCCAACTTTGATAGCAGCTTCAGTGTTACCAGTGCTTTCTAAAGTCAGGTCTTTATCTAACGTTGAAGCACTTGCGATTGTTACTGAATTTAAATCGTCGATAACTTGTGCGTAAATATGTTGATTAGAACGGAACACGTTTAAACGCGGACGAGTTGCAGTTCCAGATAACTTCGCACGAACACGAGCATGTCTTTTTTTACGAACTTTGTTTTTATCAAGCTTCGTGATCATTTCGGGCACTCCTTTCTTTTACCTAACCGGCATTACTTCTTAGCAGTTTTACCTTCTTTACGACGTACATATTCGCCTTCGTAACGAATACCTTTACCTTTGTAAGGCTCTGGTGGACGAACGTCACGAATATTTGCAGCTAATGCACCTACGCGTTCTTTATCAATACCTTTAATAACGATCTTAGTTTGAGAAGGAACTTCGATTTCGATTCCTGTTTCAGGAGTAATCTCAACTGGGTGAGAGTATCCAACGCTCAATACTAATTTGCTACCAGATTTTTGTGCACGGTAACCTACACCGACTAATTCTAAACCACGTTCGAATCCTTTAGTAACACCTTCAACCATGTTACCTAAAAGGCTACGAGTAGTTCCGTGAAGAGCGCGGTGCTCTTTATTGTCACTAGGACGATTAACAACTAATACGTTGTCTTCAACTTTAATTTCGATTTCAGGGTGGAATGTACGAGTTAATTCACCCTTTGGTCCTTTTACAGTTACAGTGTTGCTCTCGTTCGTAACTGTAACACCTGCTGGAAGTTCTAAAGGCTTTTTACCAACACGTGACATAGTTACACCTCCATTCACATTTAAAACTTATTACCAAACGTACGCTAATACTTCTCCACCAGTTTGCTTTTGACGAGCTTCTTTGTCAGTTAAAACACCTTGAGAAGTAGAAACGATTGCGATACCTAAACCGTTAAGTACACGTGGTACTTCGTTAGTTTTTGCATAAACACGTAGACCAGGTTTACTGATACGTTTTAAGCCTGTAATTACACGTTCGTTATTTGAACCGTATTTTAAGAAGATACGGATAATACCTTGTTTGTTGTCTTCGATGTATTCTACATCACGTACGAAACCCTCACGCTTAAGGATTTCTGCAATTTGCTTCTTAATGTTAGAAGCAGGAACTTCAATTTTCTCATGACGAACCATGTTCGCATTGCGGATACGAGTTAGTAAATCTGCAATAGGATCAGTCATTACCATATTAATTTACCTCCTTCCCAAACTTGGGTTTTACCAACTAGCTTTTTTAACACCAGGAATTTGACCTTTATAAGCAAGCTCACGGAAACAAATACGGCAAAGCTTGAATTTACGTAGTACTGAGTGTGGACGTCCACAACGTTCGCAACGTGTATACTCTTGTACTTGGAATTTTTGCTGGCGTTTTTGCTTCGCAATCATTGATTTTTTAGCCACATTTTCGCCTCCTCTGCTTAACGTTGGCAGTTATTACTTCTGGAATGGCATACCGAACTGAGTTAAAAGCTCACGAGCTTCTTCATCAGTGTTTGCTGTTGTAACAATAACGATATCCATACCACGAACTTTAGTTACTTTATCATAATCGATCTCTGGGAAGATCAATTGTTCTTTAACACCTAACGTGTAGTTTCCACGACCATCAAATGCTTTTTTAGATACACCACGGAAATCGCGCACACGTGGAAGTGATACTGATACTAGTTTATCGAAGAATTCGTACATACGCTCGCCGCGTAAAGTAACTTTCGCACCGATTGGCATACCTTCACGAAGACGGAAACCAGCGATAGATTTTTTCGCACGAGTTACAACAGGTTTTTGACCAGTGATTTCAGCTAGTTCTTCAACAGCGTTATCTAAAGCTTTTGAGTTAGAAACAGCATCACCGATACCCATGTTGATTACGATCTTGTCGATTTTTGGCACTTGCATTACAGATTCATAATTAAACTTGCTAACTAGAGCAGGAGTAATCTCTTTTGTAAATTTCTCTTTAAGACGGTTCATGTGAACTAAACCTCCCTTCACATTTCATTAATTATTTATCTAAAGTTTCACCAGATTTTTTTGCTACACGTACCTTTTTGCCATCGATAACTTGGTACCCAACACGAGTTGGCTCACCAGATTTAGGATCCAACGGCATTACGTTTGATACGTGGATAGGTGCCTCTTGGCTAACGATTCCACCTTGTGGATTTACTTGAGAAGGTTTAGAGTGTTTTTTCACAACGTTCACGCCTTCAACAAGTACACGGTCTTTCTTTGGGAAAGCTGCAAGTACTTCACCTTGCTTACCTTTGTCTTTACCAGAGATAACCACTACTTTGTCGCCCTTTTTAACATGCATCCTATTCGCACCTCCTTAAAAGGCATTTTGTATTTGTTCTATATATCAATTAGATAACTTCTGGAGCTAATGATACGATCTTCATGAAGTTGTTATCACGTAATTCACGAGCAACTGGTCCGAAGATACGAGTACCACGTGGTCCTTTGTCGTCACGGATGATTACGCAAGCATTTTCGTCGAAACGGATGTAAGAACCGTCAGTACGGCGAACACCACTTTTTGTACGTACAACAACAGCTTTAACAACGTCACCTTTTTTAACAACGCCTCCTGGTGTTGCTTGTTTCACCGTACAAACGATAACATCACCAATGTTTGCTGTCTTGCGACCTGAACCACCAAGTACTTTAATAGTAAGTACCTCACGTGCACCAGAGTTGTCTGCAACTTTTAAACGAGATTCTTGTTGAATCATGTACGAAACCTCCCTTCGGATGAATCATTCTTATCCGATCTATCTTAACTATTAGATGATAACAGCTTTTTCTACAACTTCTACTAGACGGAAACGTTTAGTAGCTGATAACGGACGAGTTTCCATGATCTTCACGATATCGCCTAGTTGAGCTGTATTGTTTTCATCGTGAGCTTTGAATTTCTTTGAGTATTTTACACGCTTGCCATAAAGCGAATGCTTTTTGTAAGTTTCAACAAGAACAGTAACAGTCTTATCCATTTTGTCAGAAACTACGCGGCCAGTGTAAACTTTACGTTGGTTGCGTTCACTCATTCTGAAAGCCTCCTCTCAGACTTAATTATTTATTAGCAGCAATCTCTCTTTCACGAACTACAGTTTTCATACGAGCGATCGATTTGCGCACTTCGCGAATACGAGTAGTATTCTCTAATTGTCCAGTCGCTAATTGGAAACGAAGGTTAAACAACTCTTCTTTTAAAGCCTTAACTTTTTGTTCAATTTCAGCAGTGGTAAGGTCACGAATTTCATTAGCTTTCATTAGAATCACCACCAATTTCTTCACGTTTTACAAACTTACATTTTACAGGTAGCTTGTGTGCAGCTAAACGTAAAGCTTCACGTGCAACCTCTTCAGATACACCTGAAATTTCAAACATTACTTTTCCAGGTTTAACAACTGCTACCCAACCTTCAGGAGCACCTTTACCAGAACCCATTCGGACTTCTAGAGGCTTAGCAGTATAAGGTTTAGAAGGGAAAATTTTAATCCATACTTTACCGCCACGTTTCATGTAACGAGTCATTGCGATACGAGCAGCTTCGATTTGACGGTTTGTAATCCAAGAAGCTTCAGTAGCTTGTAAACCGAATTCACCGAAATGTACTTCCGTACCACCTTTAGCGCGTCCACGCATTTTTCCGCGGTGTTCGCGACGATATTTAACGCGTTTTGGTAATAACATAATTATTTTCCTCCTTCCTCAGTTTTCTTTTTAGTAGGAAGAACCTCTCCACGATAGATCCATACTTTCACACCAAGTTTACCATAAGTAGTATCTGCTTCAGCGTGAGCATAGTCAATATCAGCGCGAAGTGTATGAAGTGGAACTGTACCTTCACTGTAATATTCAGAACGAGCAATATCAGCTCCGCCTAAACGACCAGATACCATTGTTTTGATACCTTGTGCGCCAGCACGCATNCTACGTTGGATAGCTTGCTTTTGAGCACGACGGAATGATACACGGTTCTCAAGTTGGCGAGCGATGTTTTCAGCTACTAGTTTAGCATCTAAATCTGCTCGTTTAATTTCAAGGATGTTAATGTGTACACGCTTGCCTGTTAATTGGTTAAGAGCTTTACGAAGTGATTCTACTTCAGTACCACCTTTACCAATTACCATACCAGGTTTTGCAGTGTGGATCGTTACGTTTAAGCGGTTAGCAGCGCGTTCGATTTCAACTTTAGAAACAGCTGCATCGTTTAAACGTTTAGCGATATATTCACGTACTTTTAAGTCTTCATGTAATAAGTCAGCGTAGTCTTTGCCAGCGAACCATCTTGATTCCCAATCACGGATGACACCGACGCGAAGACCGACCGGATTTACCTTTTGACCCATGAATTATCCCTCCTTCTTTTCTGATACCACGATTGTGATGTGGCTTGTGCGCTTGTTAATTTGGCTTGCACGTCCCATAGCGCGTGGACGGAAACGTTTTAAAGTTGGACCTTCGTTAACAAAAGCGTCAGTAATAACTAAATTGTTAGCGTCCATTTCATAATTGTGTTCTGCATTGGCAATAGCAGATTTTAATACTTTCTCAACGACTGGAGAAGCAGCCTTTGGCGTGTGAAGTAGCACTGCTAGCGCTTCACCCACTTGCTTACCTCGAATTAAATCTACAACTAAACGAACTTTACGAGGAGCAATACGTACTGTTCTCGCGACAGCTTTAGCTTGCATTTAAAAGCCTCCTCTCATATTAGCGTCTTGTTTTCTTATCATCACTTGCGTGACCTTTGTAAGTACGAGATGGTGCGAATTCACCAAGTTTGTGACCTACCATGTCTTCAGTAACATAAACTGGTACATGTTTACGACCGTCATATACAGCAATTGTATGACCAATGAACTGAGGGAAGATAGTTGAACGACGAGACCAAGTTTTTACTACTTGCTTGCTGTCAGTTTCGTTTAACTTCTCAATTTTGTTGATTAAATGGTCATCTACAAAAGGTCCTTTCTTTAAGCTGCGACCCATAAATGAACCTCCCTTCGTGATTGTCCTACGGTTCGTTTGAACCGTAGCTCAATCCCGTTATTTTTTACGACGACGAACGATAAATTTATCGGATTTGTTTTTCTTCTTACGAGTTTTGTAACCAAGTGTTGGTTTACCCCATGGACTCATTGGAGACTTACGTCCGATTGGAGCACGTCCTTCACCACCACCGTGTGGGTGATCGTTAGGGTTCATTACAGAACCACGTACAGTTGGACGGATACCTAACCAACGAGAACGACCGGCTTTACCGATGTTGATTAACTCGTGTTGTTCGTTACCAACTTGACCTACAGTTGCACGACAAGTTGCAAGAATCATGCGTACTTCACCAGAAGTTAAACGTACTAATACGTATTTACCTTCTTTACCAAGTACTTGAGCAGATGTACCTGCAGAACGAACTAATTGTCCACCTTTACCAGGTTTCAATTCGATGTTGTGTACTACTGTACCAACAGGAATGTTAGCTAAAGGAAGCGCGTTACCTACTTTNATGTCAGCTTCAGGACCTGACATAACTTCTAAACCTACTTTTAGGTTTTTAGGAGCAAGGATGTAACGTTTTTCACCATCAGCATAATGAATCAATGCGATGTTAGCTGAACGGTTTGGATCATATTCGATTGTAGCAACGCGTCCAGGTATTCCATCTTTATCGCGTTTAAAATCGATGATACGGTATTGACGCTTGTGCCCACCACCTTGGTGACGAACAGTCAATTTACCTTGGTTGTTACGACCACCTTTTCTCTTGACAGGTGCAAGTAACGATTTTTCTGGTTTGTCAGTAGTAATTTCAGCGAAATCAGAAACTGACATGCCACGACGACCATTTGAGGTTGGTTTATACTTTTTAATCGCCATCTCAATTTCCCTCCTTCTCTAGTAATCTTAAGCTTCGAAGAATTCGATTTCGTTGCTCTCTTGAGTTAGTGTTACTACCGCTTTACGACGACGGTTAGTAAGACCACTGTAGCGACCTACACGCTTGAATTTACCTTTGTAGTTCATGATGTTTACTTTTTCAACTTTTACGTCAAAGATTTTTTCGATAGCATCTTTAACCTCAGTTTTATTAGCTCTTACATCAACATCAAACGTATATTTTTTCTCAGCCATTAAGTCTGTTGAACGTTCTGTAATTACGGGGCGCTTAATAATATCACGAGGATCTTTCATTATGCAAGCACCTCCTCTACTTTTTCAACTGCGTCTTTAGTGATTACAAGCTTATCATGGTTCATAACGTCTAATACGCTTAAACCATTAGCTGCAACAACTGTTACACCAGGAATATTACGTGCTGAAAGTGCAACGTTTTCGTTAAGATCAGCAGTTACTACTAATGCTTTGCGTTCTACTGTTAGGTTTTTAAGAACTGCTACCATTTCTTTTGTTTTTGGAGCATCAAAAGAAAGAGCTTCAAGAACAACGATGCTGTTATCTTGAACTTTAGTTGATAATGCAGACTTAATTGCTAAACGACGAACTTTTTTAGGTAATTTGTAGCTATAGCTTCTTGGAACTGGACCAAATACTACGCCACCNCCACGCCATTGTGGAGAACGGATAGATCCTTGACGAGCACGACCAGTACCTTTTTGACGCCATGGCTTACGGCCACCGCCTCTTACTTCAGAACGATTTTTAACTTTAGAAGTACCTTGACGTTGAGATGCGCGTTGCATTACGATCGCGTCGAAAAGTACTTTGTTGTTTGGTTCGATACCGAAAACGGCATCTTGAAGTTCGATTTCTCCAACGTTTTCACCGTTTTGGTTAAACAATGCTACTTTTGGCATTGGTTATTCCTCCTTTCTCGAAGAATTATTATTTAGATTTAACNGCAGATTTAACAGTAACTAGAGATTTTCTAGCTCCTGGCACGTTACCTTTTACTAATAAAAGATTGCGTTCTGCGTCAACTTTAACGATTGATAAGTTTTGCACAGTGATGCGCTCTCCACCCATGCGTCCTGGTAATAATTTACCTTTGAATACGCGGTTTGGAGCTACAGGACCCATTGAACCTGGGCGACGGTGGTAGCGAGAACCATGAGACATNGGTCCGCGAGATTGTCCGTGGCGTTTAATAGCACCTTGGAAACCTTTACCTTTTGAGATTCCTGTTACATCAATTACATCGCCTTCTGCGAAAATATCAACCTTGACTTCTTGACCAACTTCATATGCTGAAGCGTCCACACCGCGTAACTCACGGATGAAGCGCTTAGGAGCAGTATTAGCTTTAGTAGCATGTCCTTTTGCAGGTTTGTTAGATAGTTTTTCACGGATATCTTCGAAACCTAATTGGATTGCTTCGTAACCGTCTGTCTCAGCGTTTTTAACTTGAAGAACTACNTTAGCAGAAGCTTCAATTACTGTTACTGGGATCAAGTCACCATTTTCAGCAAATACTTGAGTCATACCGATCTTTCTTCCTAAGATTCCTTTGGCCATTAGTCACACCTCCTAAGTATCTTTTCATTCTTTATTTTAAATTAAAGTTTAATTTCGATATCTACACCAGATGGTAAGTCTAAACGCATTAATGAATCAACAGTTTGTGGTGTTGGATTCACGATATCAATTAAGCGTTTATGCGTGCGCATTTCGAACTGCTCACGAGAATCTTTATATTTGTGTACTGCACGTAGAATTGTATAAATTGATTTTTCAGTCGGTAATGGAATCGGACCAGATACAGCCGCACCAGAACGTTTTGCAGTTTCTACGATTTTCTCAGCAGATTGATCAAGAATTCTGTGATCATATGCTTTTAAACGAATGCGAATTTTTTCTTTTGCCATTATTTTCCCTCCTTTTTCGCCTATTTTACAATAGACATTCTCCGCGGAAATTTCCCCACACTCGCCATGGCAAAGCGGCCGGGTGTGTCGGCAACCTTCCGCATCATCGCAGTCAAAGACCAACATTTTTATTATACTAAAAATGGGTTCATATTGCAACAATAAAGTTAAAAAACTTTTTTATGTGTCGCACACTTTTTTCATTATATATAAAAGGAGATCATTTTGCAAGTGTAATAGTAAAAACTATCTTTACCTTTTATCACCAAATAAAAAAGGAGTAGGTTACCCTACTCCNTTTACTGAAACGAGAAATTACTCGCTGATTTTAGCTACAACGCCAGCGCCTACTGTACGTCCACCTTCACGGATTGAGAATTTAGTACCTTCTTCAATCGCGATTGGAGCGATAAGTTCAACAGTCATTTCGATGTTGTCNCCAGGCATTACCATTTCTACGCCTTCAGGTAAGTTACAAATACCAGTTACATCAGTTGTACGGAAGTAGAACTGTGGACGGTAGTTTGTGAAGAATGGAGTGTGACGTCCACCTTCGTCTTTAGAAAGAACGTATACTTCAGCAGTAAATTTAGTGTGTGGAGTGATTGAGCCTGGTTTAGCTAATACTTGTCCACGTTGGATTTCTTCACGTGCTACACCACGAAGTAAAGCACCGATGTTGTCGCCAGCTTCAGCATAGTCAAGAAGCTTACGGAACATTTCTACACCTGTTACAGTAGTAGATTTTGGCTCTTCAGTTAAACCGATGATGTCGATAACGTCACCAACTTTAACTTGTCCACGCTCTACACGACCTGTAGCAACTGTACCACGACCAGTGATTGAGAATACGTCCTCAACTGGCATCATGAATGGTTTTTCAGTGTCACGTTCTGGAGTTGGGATGTACTCATCAACAGCGTCCATAAGCTCGATGATTTTAGCTTCCCAATCAGCTTCGCCTTCAAGAGCTTTAAGAGCAGAACCTTTGATTACTGGTACATCGTCACCAGGGAAGTCGTATTCAGAAAGAAGGTCACGTACTTCCATTTCTACTAATTCAAGTAGCTCTTCGTCGTCTACCATGTCACATTTGTTTAAGAATACAACTAGGTAAGGTACACCTACTTGACGAGAAAGAAGGATGTGCTCACGAGTTTGTGGCATTGGACCATCAGCAGCAGATACTACTAAGATACCGCCATCCATTTGAGCAGCACCAGTGATCATGTTTTTAACATAGTCAGCATGTCCTGGGCAGTCAACGTGTGCATAGTGACGAGTGTCAGTTTCGTACTCAACGTGTGCAGTTGAGATTGTGATTCCACGCTCGCGCTCTTCTGGAGCAGCGTCGATCATGTCGTAAGCCATTGCTGCACCTTTACCACTTTTCTTAGCAAGAACAGTAGTNATAGCAGCTGTTAAAGTTGTTTTACCATGGTCAACGTGACCAATTGTACCGATATTGGCATGTGTTTTTGAACGGTCGAATTTTTCCTTAGCCATTCGAAAATCCTCCTTAAAATTCATGTAGTTTATGTTTTATGAGGCCGTGAAAGGGAATNANCTCCACTTTCACAGCGTACATAAGTAGTTATACTTCAATAAAGAGTGAAAATCAATTATTCACCTTTATTTTTTTTAATAATTTCTTCTGAAATTGATTTAGGAACTTCTTCGTAGTGATCGAAGTGCATAGAATATGTTCCGCGACCTTGAGTGTTTGAACGTAATGCAGTTGCATAACCAAACATTTCAGAAAGTGGAACGAATGCACGTACAACTTGAGCGTTACCGCGTGCTTCCATACCTTCTACACGTCCACGACGAGACGTAATGTCACCCATGATATCTCCTAAGTATTCGTCAGGGATAACAACTTCAACCTTCATCATTGGTTCAAGGATAGCTGGGTTACATTTTGATACTGCGTTTTTAAGAGCCATAGAAGCGGCAATTTTAAACGCCATCTCACTTGAGTCAACGTCATGGTAAGATCCATCAACTAAAGCAGCTTTGATATCGATTAATGGATAACCAGCAACAACACCGTTTTGTAATGCATCTTCAAGACCAGCTTGAACTGCAGGGATGTATTCACGTGGAACTACACCACCAACGATTTTGTTCTCAAATTCAAAGCCTTTTCCTTCTTCGTTAGGTTCGAACTCAATCCAAACGTGACCGAATTGTCCACGACCACCAGATTGACGAGCGAATTTACCTTCAACTTTCGCACCAGCGCGGAAAGTTTCACGGTAAGCTACTTGAGGAGCACCAACGTTTGCTTCTACTTTGAATTCGCGACGCATACGGTCAACGATGATATCAAGGTGAAGCTCACCCATACCAGAGATGATGATTTGACCAGTCTCTGTATTAGTTTCCGCACGGAAAGTTGGATCTTCTTCTTGTAACTTTTGAAGAGCTGTAGTCATTTTATCTTGGTCAGCTTTTGATTTTGGCTCAACAGATAAAGAGATAACTGGCTCTGGGAATTCCATAGACTCAAGAATTACAAGACTCTTTTCGTCACATAGAGTATCACCAGTAGAAGTATCTTTTAATCCTACAGCTGCCGCGATATCTCCAGCGTATACTTCAGAAATCTCTTCACGAGAGTTAGCATGCATTTGTAGGATACGACCTACACGCTCACGCTTACCTTTTGTAGAGTTTTTGATGTATGAACCAGAGCTTAGTACACCAGAGTACACACGGAAGAACGTTAATTTACCAACATAAGGGTCCGTCATAACTTTGAACGCTAATGCTGAGAAAGGAGCGTTGTCGCTAGACTCACGCGTAACTTCTTCTTCTGTGTCAGGTACGATACCTTGGATTGCTGGTACATCAACTGGAGATGGTAGGTAGTCAATTACTGCATCTAGCATTAATTGTACACCTTTGTTTTTGAATGCTGAACCACAGATAACTGGGTAGAATTCAACGTCACAAGTACCTTTACGGATACCAGCTTTTAGTTCTTCAACTGTAAGCTCGCCTTCGTCTAAGTACTTCATCATTAATTCTTCGTCAAGTTCTGCAACAGCTTCTACTAAGCTTGCACGGTATTCTTCAGCTTGCTCTTTGTATTCCTCAGGAATTTCACGAGACTCTGAACGAGTACCTAAGTCATCTTCGTAGAAGTATGCTTTCATTTCCACTAGGTCAATGATTGCTTCGAACTCATCTTCAGCACCAATTGGCAACTGAATTGGGTGAGCATTTGCACCTAAACGATCGTGGATCGTTTTTACAGAGTACAAGAAGTCAGCACCAATTTTGTCCATTTTGTTAACGAATACGACACGGGGAACACCGTACGTAGTCGCTTGACGCCATACTGTTTCTGTTTGAGGCTCAACACCAGATTGAGCATCAAGAACTGCCACAGCGCCATCAAGTACACGTAATGAACGCTCAACTTCAACAGTGAAGTCTACGTGTCCAGGAGTATCNATGATGTTAACGCGGTGACCTTTCCAAGAAGCAGTTGTCGCAGCAGACGTGATAGTGATACCACGTTCTTGCTCTTGCTCCATCCAGTCCATTTGTGAAGCTCCTTCATGAGTTTCACCAATTTTATGGATACGGCCAGTATAATAAAGAACACGCTCAGTTGTTGTTGTTTTACCAGCATCAATGTGAGCCATGATCCCAATATTACGAGTGTTTTCTAAGGAGAACTCTCTTGCCATCTTAGGTATTTCTCCTTCCATATTATAATTTGTTTTTTAAAAAGTTTCGTTAAAAGATTACCAACGGTAATGAGCAAATGCTTTGTTAGCTTCTGCCATTTTGTGAGTATCTTCACGTTTCTTAACTGCAGCACCAGTGTTGTTAGCTGCATCAAGGATTTCGTTAGCTAAACGCTCTTCCATCGTTTTTTCTCCACGAAGACGAGCATAGTTTACTAACCAACGAAGACCTAAAGTAGTACGACGCTCTGGACGTACTTCTACAGGAACTTGGTAGTTAGAACCCCCTACACGGCGTGCTCTAACTTCTAGTACAGGCATGATGTTTTTAAGAGCTTGGTCGAATACTTCCATAGCTTCTTTACCACTGCGCTCTTGTACTAAATCGAATGCTCTATAAAGAATAGCTTGTGACTTACCGCGCTTTCCATCAAGCATCATTTTGTTGATTAAGCGAGATACAAGCTTAGAATTGTAAATCGGATCTGGTAATACGTCTCTTTTTGCAACAGGTCCCTTACGTGGCATTCTACTTCCTCCTTTCACTTTTAAAAGTTTATCTATTAATTGTTAAGCTATTATTTTTTAGCTGCTTTTGGTCGCTTAGTACCATATTTAGAACGACCTTGCATACGGCCATCCACACCAGCAGTATCAAGTGCACCACGTACGATATGGTAACGTACCCCTGGTAAATCTTTTACACGTCCACCGCGGATAAGTACCACGCTGTGTTCTTGTAAGTTGTGACCAATACCTGGGATATAAGCTGTTACCTCGATACCGTTTGTTAAACGTACACGAGCATATTTACGAAGAGCCGAGTTCGGTTTCTTCGGTGTCATAGTACCCACACGTGTACATACACCACGTTTTTGTGGAGAAGATTGGTTAGTTTGAGCTTTTTTGAAGCTGTTGTAACCTCTGTTTAAAGCAGGTGAGTCAGATTTTTTACCTTTACTCACACGACCATTACGGATTAATTGGTTAATAGTAGGCATTTAAATTTTCCTCCTTTCGCCTTTTGTAAGACCACACATCCAGGTGGTTCATTTTTTAGCAAAAAACAAAGTCTTTGAAACTAAAAGTTCAAAAACGTGTTAACTAATAATTGCAACAGTTGCAGCGTTAACTTCTATCCTACAAGCTTGACCAAGCTTTCGCATAGAAGGGACATACGTATACGGAACGTTTTCTTGCTGTGCCGTTTTTGCCACAATGGATGTGACATAATAATCAGCGTCTTCAGCAATGATGACTTCCTTTACTGTACCTTTTTTTAATGCTTTCACCGTCTGCTTTGTTCCTACAATAATATGATCAGCCTGTAATACTTTTTCATAAGACATTATCATATCCTCCAAAGTAACAGGTAGTTTATAGGAGCACCTTTGATATAGTATCATTCCCTAGAATGGATGTCAACTAACGTTTTGTAGTTTTTTTAAAAAACATCCATTCTAGAGTAATGATTTTATAATTAGTCGATTGTTACCGTTTCTTCAGCTTGGTTTTTGATCGGTTCAGCATTACGATATCTCGTCATACCTGTACCAGCCGGAACTAGCTTACCAATGATAACATTCTCTTTAAGTCCAAGCAACTCATCACGTTTTCCTTTGATTGCAGCATCCGTAAGAACACGCGTTGTTTCTTGGAATGATGCAGCAGATAAGAAGGAATCAGTTTCAAGAGATGCTTTTGTAATACCAAGTAATACAGGACGNCCNGTCGCTGGACGATTGCCTTCAAGTAATACTTTTTCATTTGCATCAGTGAATTGGTGAATATCAAGTAATGAACCTGGTAATACATCTGTATCTCCTGAATCCATTACGCGCACTTTACGAAGCATTTGGCGAACCATTACCTCTACGTGTTTATCTCCAATTTCTACCCCTTGCATACGGTATACTTTTTGCACCTCACGAAGCAAGTACTCTTGTACAGCCGTGATGTCTTTTACTTTTAGTAATTCTTTAGGNTCAATTGAACCTTCTGTTAATTCTTGACCACGTGCAATGCGCTGTCCTTCAATAACTTTCAGACGTGCACTGTACGGAGCTGTGTAAGAACGAGTTTCAATCTCNCCTTGAACAGTAATTTCATGTTGACGATCGCGTCCTTCAGAAATGCCGGCAATTGTACCTTCAATTTCAGAAATAACGGCTTGACCTTTAGGGTTACGCGCTTCGAAGATCTCTTGGATACGCGGTAAACCTTGAGTGATATCGTCTCCAGCAACCCCACCTGTATGGAATGTACGCATCGTTAACTGTGTACCTGGNTCACCGATAGATTGAGCAGCGATGATACCAACTGCTTCACCCACTTCAACTTCTGAACCAGTTGCAAGGTTACGACCGTAACATTTTTTACATACACCGTGGCGAGTGTTACAAGTGAATGCAGAACGAATCCATACTTCTTCAACACCAGCATCCACAATTGTTTCAGCTAGGTCTTCTGTAATTAGTTCGTTTTCTTTCACTAACACTTCGTTTGTTCCTGGGTGAAGTANTGTTTTTCTTGCATAACGTCCAATTAGACGCTCATCAAGTTTCTCAATTTCTTCTGTTCCTTCTTTGATTGCAACAGCCAGAATACCGCGGTCTGTACCACAGTCGTCATCACGTACGATAACGTCTTGTGCCACGTCAACCAGACGACGAGTAAGGTAACCTGAGTCAGCTGTTTTAAGAGCCGTATCGGCAAGACCTTTACGTGCACCATGGGTAGAGATAAAATACTCTAATACTGTTAAACCTTCACGGAAACTAGATTTGATTGGTAACTCAATGATACGACCAGACGGGTTGGCCATTAGTCCACGCATACCTGCAAGCTGAGTGAAGTTAGATGCGTTACCACGGGCACCAGAGTCACTCATCATGAAGATTGGGTTGCGTTTGTCTAATGACGCCATTAATTTACCTTGGATAACGTCTTTCGCACTACTCCATACAGAGATAACACGATCATAACGCTCATCTTCAGTAATTAAACCGCGACGGAATTGTTTTAGTACGTTATCTACTTTAGCTTGCGCTTCTGTTAAGATAACTTCTTTTTCTCCTAAAACCACGATATCAGCTACACCAACTGTAATACCGGCTTTAGTAGAATATTTGAAACCTAGGTCTTTCATACGGTCAAGCATTTTAGAAGTCTCAGTAATTTTGAAACGTTTAAATACTTCAGCGATAATATTACCTAAGATTTTTTTCTTAAACGGTGCGATAGCCGGTTGATTCTTGATGAATTCCTTCACATCTGCACCTTTTTCAACAAAGTACTTCTCAGGAGTTTTCACTTCTAAGTTTTCTCTTGTTGGTTCGTTAATGTATGGGAACGATTTTGGTAAAATTTCGTTGAAAACTAATTTACCAACCGTTGTAACAAGCAACTGTTGATTTTGTGCTTCTGTAAACGTTTCGTTGTTTAAAGAACCTGCATACACACCTACACGTGTATGAAGATGCACATAACCGTTTTGGTACGCTAATAGTGCTTCATTTGTATCCTTGAACACCATACCTTCTCCAACTGCCTCTTCACGCTCAAGCGTTAAGTAGTAGTTACCTAATACCATATCCTGTGAAGGTGTAACAACTGGTTTACCATCTTTAGGGTTCAAGATATTTTGAGCAGCAAGCATTAAGATACGTGCTTCTGCTTGTGCTTCTGCAGATAATGGAACGTGAACCGCCATTTGGTCACCGTCAAAGTCAGCNTTATATGCTGTACATACAAGCGGGTGAAGACGGATAGCGCGACCTTCTACAAGCGTAGGTTCAAATGCTTGAATACCTAGTCTGTGTAGCGTTGGTGCACGGTTTAAAAGAACTGGATGCTCTTTAATAACCGATTCTAATACGTCCCATACTTCAGGTTGCACACGTTCAATTTTACGTTTTGCACTCTTGATATTATGAGCTAAACCGCGTTCAACAAGCTCTTTCATTACGAAAGGTTTGAAAAGCTCTAACGCCATTTCTTTTGGAAGACCACATTGATACATCTTTAAGTTCGGACCTACAACGATTACCGAACGGCCAGAGTAGTCAACACGTTTACCTAATAAGTTTTGACGGAAGCGACCTTGCTTACCTTTTAACATGTGAGAAAGAGATTTTAATGGACGGTTACCTGGTCCTGTTACCGGACGGCCGCGACGACCATTATCGATTAATGCATCTACAGCTTCTTGAAGCATACGCTTTTCGTTTTGAACGATAATGCTAGGAGCTCCAAGGTCTAATAAACGCTTTAAGCGGTTGTTACGGTTAATTACACGGCGATATAAATCATTTAGATCAGACGTAGCAAAGCGTCCACCATCTAATTGAACCATTGGACGAAGTTCTGGCGGAATAACCGGTAGAACGTCTAAAATCATCCAAGAAGGTTCGTTACCAGAATGACGGAAAGCCTCTAGTACTTCTAAACGTTTAATAGCACGTGTACGACGTTGACCTTGAGCAGTTTTCAATTCTTCTTTCAAAGCATCTACTTCTTTATCAAGATCGATGTCATGCAATAATTTTTTAACAGCTTCAGCACCCATTGCCGCATGGAAAGTTTGTCCGTACTTCTCACGATACGCACGGTATTCTTTCTCTGATAAAAGCTGTTTCTTTTCAAGTGGTGTATTACCAGCATCTGTTACTACATAAGAAGCAAAATAAATGATTTCCTCTAGCGCACGAGGGGACATGTCTAAGACAAGTCCCATGCGGCTAGGAATACCTTTAAAGTACCAAATATGAGAAACAGGTGCAGCTAGTTCGATGTGACCCATGCGTTCACGACGAACTTTTGCGCGCGTAACTTCTACGCCGCAACGATCACATACAACACCTTTATAACGAACGCGCTTATATTTTCCGCAGTGACATTCCCAATCCTTTTGTGGACCAAAAATACGCTCACAGAATAAGCCGTCTTTTTCAGGTTTTAACGTACGATAGTTGATCGTTTCAGGTTTTTTTACCTCACCGTACGACCAAGAACGAATTTTATCTGGCGAAGCTAGACCGATTTTCATATACTCAAAGTTATTTACATCTAGCAAGGAGCCTACCTCCCTTTTAATCTACAGGTTTTTTCCCTTAACGTTTATATGAAAGTAATTCCTTACTCTTTTGTGACAGGATCTTTTTGTCCTTCAGAAAGGCTTTCTTCGTTATCNGCAATAATTGATTCTGTTGGTTGCTCATGGTCCTCTTCTGAGTCCATGATATCAATTTCTTGCTCGTCAGCAGAAAGCATCTTCACATCCATACCTAAACTTTGTAGTTCTTTAATTAATACTTTGAACGATTCAGGTATGCCAGGTTCTGGAATGTTTTCACCTTTAACAATTGCTTCGTATGTTTTCACACGACCTACTACGTCATCTGATTTCACTGTTAAGATCTCTTGTAATGTGTAAGCAGCACCGTATGCTTCAAGTGCCCATACCTCCATCTCACCAAAACGCTGTCCACCGAACTGCGCTTTACCACCAAGTGGTTGTTGTGTAACAAGTGAGTATGGTCCAGTAGAACGAGCGTGAAGTTTATCGTCTACCATGTGAGCAAGTTTGATCATATACATGATTCCTACTGATACACGGTTATCGAATGGTTCACCTGTTCGACCATCATATAGAACTGTTTTAGCATCACGAGACATGCCAGCTTCTTCGATTGTTGCCCAAACATCTTCCTCACGCGCACCATCAAATACTGGAGACGCAACGTGAATGCCAAGCTTACGAGCAGCCATACCTAAATGAAGCTCTAGCACCTGACCGATGTTCATACGAGATGGTACCCCTAATGGGTTTAACATGATGTCAATTGGCGTACCGTCTGGTAGGTAAGGCATATCTTCTTCAGGTAAAATACGTGAAATTACACCTTTGTTACCGTGACGACCGGCCATTTTGTCACCTTCAGAAATTTTACGCTTCTGAACAATATATACACGGACTAATTGGTTTACACCTGGTGGTAATTCGTCGCCATCTTCACGGTTGAAGACTTTAACATCAAGAATGATTCCACCGCCGCCGTGCGGTACACGAAGAGAAGTATCACGAACTTCACGCGCTTTTTCACCGAAAATAGCGTGTAGAAGACGTTCTTCAGCTGTTAGTTCTGTTACACCTTTTGGCGTTACTTTACCAACTAAAAGATCTCCGTCTTTTACTTCTGCACCAATGCGGATGATTCCACGCTCATCTAAGTTGCGAAGCGCATCTTCACCTACGTTTGGAATGTCACGCGTAATTTCTTCAGGTCCAAGCTTCGTATCACGAGACTCAGATTCATATTCTTCAATATGAACAGACGTATATACATCGTCTTTCACAAGGCGTTCACTCATGATGATGGCATCCTCATAGTTGTAACCATCCCATGTCATGAAACCAACCATTACGTTTCGTCCTAAAGCAAGCTCACCTTTTTCCATTGAAGGACCGTCGGCTAAGATCTCACCTTTTACTACTTCGTCGCCAACTGAAACAATTGGACGCTGGTTGTAACAAGTACCTTGGTTAGAACGAACAAATTTTAATAATTTGTATTGATCTAAGTTACCTTTAACTTTTTGTCCGTCTACTTCTTCATAGCGGCGAACAAAAATTTGTTTTGCTTCTACGCGCTCTACAACGCCAGGATATTTACAAATCACGGCTGCACCAGAGTCTTTACCAGATACGTATTCCATACCTGTACCTACGATTGGTGCTTCAGGATTTAATAAAGGTACTGCTTGACGTTGCATGTTCGCACCCATTAATGCACGGTTAGAGTCATCGTTCTCTAAGAATGGGATACATGCTGTAGCGGCAGATACAACTTGTTTTGGTGATACATCCATATAGTCTAAACGATCGCGACGGATAACCGTGTTTTCTCCACGGAAACGTGCAACGACATTTTCATCTAAGAATGAACCATCATCACCTAGACGAGCGTTCGCTTGGGCTACAACATAGTTATCTTCTTCATCAGCTGTTAAGTAGTCAATTCGCTCTGTCACTTTACCTGTTTCAGGATCGATACGACGGTAAGGTGTTTCGATGAAACCGAATTTGTTTACTTTTGCATAAGAAGATAGTGAGTTGATTAACCCGATATTCGGACCCTCTGGNGTTTCAATCGGACACATACGGCCATAGTGGGAGTAGTGAACGTCACGCACTTCGAAACCAGCGCGCTCACGCGTTAAACCACCAGGTCCTAGAGCTGAAAGACGACGTTTGTGCGTCAATTCGCCTAATGGATTCGTTTGATCCATGAACTGTGATAATTGAGAACTTCCAAAGAACTCTTTAATCGCCGCAATAACTGGGCGAATATTAATTAATTGTTGAGGTGTGATTGTATTCGTGTCTTGAATTGACATTCTTTCACGAACAACACGTTCCATACGAGATAAACCGATACGGAATTGGTTTTGTAACAATTCACCTACAGAACGCAGACGACGATTACCTAAGTGGTCGATATCATCTGTGTCTCCTACTTGATGAAGCAAGTTAAAGAAGTAACTGATTGATGCTAAAATATCAGCAGGTGTGATATTTTTAACTTCTTCTGTTACATANGCGTTACCTGATACAGTGATGATTTTTTCACCTTCTGGNTCATTTGGCGCATAAATCTTAATAGATTGTAATGTAACATCGTCTTCTACTACTCCACCAACCGGNCTNTAAGTTTTGAAGTTTACTCCACCTTCAAGCATCGGAATCAAGCGATCTAGCAGACGGCGGTCAATCATTGCGCCTTTTTCTGCAATAATTTCACCTGTTTCAGGATCAACTAATGTTTCAGCTAGCTTTTGATTAAATAAGCGATGTTTGATATGAAGCTTTTTATTAATTTTATAGCGACCTACGTTCGCTAAGTCATATCGTTTTGGATCAAAGAAGCGAGATACTAATAGAGACTTCGCATTCTCAACTGTCGGTGGTTCACCCGGACGTAAACGCTCATAGATTTCTAATAGCGCTTTTTCCGTTGTTTCCGTATTATCTTTTTCAAGCGTATTACGGATGTATTCATTATCACCGATTAAATCGATAATCTCTTGGTCAGAACCGAAACCTAGCGCGCGTAACAGCACTGTTACTGGCAGTTTACGAGTACGATCAATACGCACGTATACTACATCTTTTGCATCAGTTTCATATTCTAGCCATGCACCACGGTTAGGGATAACAGTTGCTGTATATCCTTTTTTACCGTTTTTATCNAGCTTTCCACTATAGTAAACACTTGGTGAACGAACCAACTGTGATACGATAACACGCTCAGCACCATTAATTACAAAGGTACCTGTTTCGGTCATCAATGGGAAATCTCCCATGAACACATCTTGGTCTTTTACTTCACCTGTTTCTTTATTAATTAACCGCACCTTAACACGAAGAGGTGCTGCATAAGTTACATCACGTTCTTTNGACTCTCCTACTGAATACTTTGGCTCACCTAAGCTGTAATCAATAAATTCTAGTGATAAGTTACCTGTAAAATCATCAATTGGAGAAATATCTTGGAACATTTCTCGTAAACCTTCATCTAAAAACCATTGGTATGAAGCCGTTTGAATCTCGATTAAGTTCGGTAACTCTAAAACTTCACTAATACGAGCATAACTTCTGCGTTGGCGGTGGCGTCCATACTGAACTAGTTGACCTGTCAACTGATTCACCCCTCAAATCAAGCGTTATTATTCAAAATATATAATAAACCATATGTTTATTATTGAACAAAAGAAAAATGGTCTCTTTAAATAGAAAACCACAATTTCATAAAAACGTACTATTGATTTTATTAGTTTTTCCCATATAATTCAAAATTATACCTTTTATTTTATGTATAACCCGAGCTTATATGGAATATTTATATATTGGCATTTTATAATGCTAACANACTAAAAAATATTAGTCAACATTTTTTAGCACATATGATATAATACCCTTTTTTCTTTTCTACTACTTCTACTTCATTAAATAGAGATTCTAATTTCGCAAGAGCAGATGGCGCTCCTTGCTTTTTCTGAATCACAATCCAAAGTTCTCCTTGGTCAGCAAGGTGATCTAATGATTTTTCTAGAATTTCATGAACAACTTTTTTACCCGCACGGATCGGCGGATTACTAAGAATAGCTGCAAAATTCGTTTCCTTCACATTTTCATAGCAAGAGCTTTGATAGATTGAAACATTTGATACTGAATTAACTTCAGCATTTTTTTGAGCTAGTGCTAATGCACGTTCATTAACATCAACCATATGAACGTTTCTTTGGCTGTCCTCTTTTGCAAGCGCCAACCCAATTGGGCCATATCCGCATCCAACATCCAGAAGCGGGCCGGGACTCTCGGGCATTTGAAACGTTTCAATTAACAGGCGCGATCCAAAATCGATCTCTTTTTTTGAAAAAACACCGCGGTCACTCGTAAATGAAAAAGAGGTTCCTCTCAATTCAAATGAAAAGCGCTCTTCATTACTTGCAGACAATGGTGTATTAGAAAAATAATGTTCTGTCAAAATAGAACCTCCTAATCAATATGTTCTTCTTTACTATAAATGAAAAGGATGACAGAAGCAAAAAAGCTCGCTTGTACAAGCGAGCTTTTTTATATCAGTTGTTAAGCAATAATTACTTAACTTCTACAGAAGCGCCAACTTCTTCAAGTTTAGCTTTTGCTTCTTCAGCTTCTTCTTTAGAAATACCTTCTTTAAGAGCTTTTGGAGCGTTATCAACGATTTCTTTAGCTTCTTTTAAGCCAAGACCAGTGATTTCACGCACTACTTTGATAACTTTGATTTTTTGTCCGCCAGCACTTTCAAGTACTAGGTCAAATTCAGTTTTCTCAGCAGCAGCTTCACCAGCAGCACCGCCAGCTACAGCTACAGGAGCAGCAGCAGTTACGCCAAATTCTTCTTCGATTGCTTTTACTAAATCGTTAAGTTCTAAAACAGTCATATTTTTAACTGCTTCAATGATTTGTTCTTGAGTCATTGTTAATTTCCTCCTTGTGATTGTGTTATATATAACAGACTAGATTATGCACCTTGTTCTTCTTTTTGATCTGCCACAGCTTTTGTAGCAAGAGCAAGGTTGCGAATTGGAGCTTGAAGCACGCTAAGCAACATAGAAAGTAAGCCTTCGCGAGATGGTAGTTCTGCAAGTGCTTTAATTTCTTCAACAGATGCAACATTACCTTCAATTACACCAGCTTTNATTTCTAACGCTTCGTGTTCTTTCGCGAAGTTGTTTAGAATTTTAGCTGGAGCAACAACATCTTCTCCACCAAATGCGATTGCATTTGGACCTACTAACGCATCATTAAGATCTGTTAGTTCAAGTTTTTCTACAGCACGGCGAGTTAAAGTGTTTTTGTAAACTTTGAACTCAATGCCTGCTTCACGTAATTGCTTACGAAGTTCAGTAACTTCAGCAACATTCAAACCACGGTAGTCNACGACAACTATTGAGTTACTCGCTTGAAGTTTTTCAGCAATTTCGTCTACGACTTGTTTCTTTTGTTCAATTACGTTGCTCATCTTTACACCTCCTGTAGATTTCCTTCCGTACACTCAGACAAGGTGCAATAAAAAACCTCCATGACAATAAAGACATGGAGGTGTAGTAAGCGAACCATANCGTTTCACTAATTTATCTCACACACCTCGGTAGGAAATTAAGCTTTGCAGCACCTACTGTCTACGGTACAAATGTTATTCTTTTTAACAACATTATCTATTATAATCAGGGACTTTCAAAAAGTCAACACCGATTTATTTCCAAATTTATNAAGCAGAGAATGAAGCAGTATCAACTTTGATACCAGGGCCCATTGTTGAAGTAACAGCTACGTTCTTCATGTATGTGCCTTTTGCTGCTGCCGGCTTAGCTTTTACCATAGTTTCGAAGATTGTAGTGAAGTTTTCAACTAACTTGCTCTCTTCGAAAGATACTTTACCGATTGGTACGTGGATGTTACCAGCTTTATCAACGCGGTATTCTACTTTACCAGCTTTGATTTCGTTAACTGCTTTTTGAACATCAAATGTTACTGTACCAGTTTTAGGGTTTGGCATTAAACCTTTAGGTCCTAATACACGACCAAGTTTACCAACTTCACCCATCATGTCTGGAGTAGCTACGATTACATCGAACTCGAACCAACCTTGTTGGATTTTGTTGATGTAGTCAGCATCGCCAACGTAGTCAGCGCCTGCAGCTTCAGCTTCTTTAGCTTTTTCGCCTTTAGCGAATACTAATACACGTTGAGTTTTACCTGTACCGTTTGGTAGTACTACTGCACCACGAATTTGTTGGTCAGCTTTCTTAGGGTCAACTCCTAAACGGAATGCTACTTCTACAGTTGCATCAAATTTAGTTGTGTTTGTTTTCTTTACTAATTCAATCGCTTCTTGTACTGAATAAGTTTGTGTACGATCTACAAGCTTAGCAGCTTCAACGTACTTTTTACCTTTTTTAGCCATTTTTGTTTCCTCCTTATGTGGTTTTAACGGAATAACCTCCCACTAATAAAGGTTGCGAGCATAGGAAAACTTCCATTTCTCGCAACCTTCTAACACCCAATCAAATGGAATTAGTCTTCAACTACGATTCCCATACTGCGCGCTGTACCTTCTACCATGCGCATTGCAGATTCAACGCTAGCAGCGTTTAAGTCAGGCATTTTAGTTTCAGCAATCTCACGCACTTTGTCACGCTTGACTGTTGCAACTTTATTACGGTTTGGTTCACCAGAACCAGACTCAATACCAGCCGCTTTCTTAAGTAGTACAGCAGCAGGTGGAGTTTTCGTAATAAATGTAAATGAACGGTCTTCAAATACCGTGATTTCAACAGGAATGATAAGACCAGCTTGATCAGCTGTGCGAGCGTTAAACTCCTTACAGAAACCCATGATGTTAACACCGGCTTGACCTAATGCAGGACCAACTGGTGGCGCTGGATTTGCTTTACCTGCAGGAATTTGTAACTTAACAAGTTTAATTACTTTTTTAGCCACGAGACACACCTCCTTAAGTCCGTGATGTGGTAATAGGGCGATGCCCTCCCACTCAATGTTCTTTATATATAAAATAAAGAAATAGTTGTTTTAGTCTCTAGTTTTGAGACATACTGACTTATGAAATATTAACATTAAACTTCATGAATTGCAAGGTCTTACAGATTATATTTTTTCAATTTGTGTAAAGTCTAGCTCTACTGGCGTTTGTCTTCCGAACATATCCACATGAACCTTAACTTTACGTTTATCTGTATCGATTTCTTCAATGGTACCTTCGAAGTTTGCAAACGGACCTTCTTGAACCAATACTGTTTCTTTTAGTTCAAAGTCAAAGTCAGCATGCTTCTCGTCCATGCCCATTTGTTTTAAGATCATTTCTACTTCTTCTGGTAGAAGAGCAGTTGGCTTTGATCCAGAACCTGCTGAACCTACAAAGCCCGTAACGCCAGGTGTATTACGAACTACATACCATGAATCATCCGTCATGATGATTTCAACTAACACGTACCCTGGAAATACTTTTTTCTTTGTAATCTTTTCTTTGTTGTTCTTAATTTCTCTTTCTTCTTCTTCAGGAACAACAACGCGGAAAATTTTATCTTGCATACCCATTGTTTCTACGCGCTTTTCTAAATTTGTTTTTACTTTATTTTCATATCCAGAATAAGTATGGACTACATACCAATTTTTCTCCATTTCTGAGGACTATACGTCCTTCCCTCCCAGCTCACTATAAAATAAGATGTCCTAATCTATTGCACAGACAACGCACTAGGAAAATAGTTGACTCCTAGCACAATCATTCTTAAAGCAAATTAAAAAACCCGTCTCCGGGCTTTTCTGAAAAAAACATAATTTAGCTTTATTATACCATGATTTAAGTCAATTTATTCAAGGGATTAAACGAATAAGTGACGAAATTCCGTAATCAACTACTACAAAAAAGAGTGTCATAAATACAACTGTAGAAATAACAGTAATTGTATAACGAGTTAGCTCATTTTTTTTAGGCCAACTTACCTTCTTCATCTCACGCCCAACATCACGCAAGAAATTTCCTACACGGTTCATGTTTGTAACCTCCAATAAATTAAAAGGGGTATTAGTCTGTGCAGATTATTGATCTACTTTGTTTCACGATGAATCGTATGTGCGTTACACGTTTTGCAAAACTTCTTCATTTCTAAACGCTCTTCGTTTTGCTGTGTGTTTTTCATAGTCGTATAGTTACGACTAGCGCATTGCACACACGCAAGTACAACTTTTTTACGCATAATGTCAACCACCTATAGAGTGATAATGTCTATAAAAAAGTATCACAGACTTTCTTAGCATGTCAATATGAGGATAGAAGGCTACATTGTGATTTCACGAATCTCGAGGTAGCGCTCTAATTTCCTCTTCACACGCTGAAGTGCATTATCGATGGATTTGACGTGGCGGTTTAACTCTTCTGAAATCTCTTGATAAGATTGACCATCTAAATAAAGAACGAGAACTTTTCGCTCAAGATCACTTAACAGTTCAGCCATCTTTAATTCAATATCATCAAACTTCTCTCGATTAATGAGCAACTCTTCTGGATTTGCTACTTTTGTCCCCGAAATAACATCCATTAAGGTTCGGTCGGACTCTTCATCATATATTGGCTTGTCCAATGATACATAAGAGTTTAATGGAATATGTTTTTGCCTTGTTGCGGTTTTAATAGCGGTAATAATTTGCCTGGTAATGCAAAGTTCAGCAAAAGCTTTAAACGAAGTTAGCTTATCTTCTCTAAAATCTCTAATTGCCTTATATAACCCTATCATACCTTCTTGTACAATATCTTCACGGTCTGCCCCAATTAAAAAATATGACCGCGCCTTTGCTCGCACAAAGTTTTTGTATTTATGAATCAAATACTCTAATGCGTCAATATCGCCTTTATGCACAAGATCGACAACTGTTTCATCCTCTTGTTGTTCGAAATGAGCATGCAGTTTTCTCCCATAATTATCGCCCATATCGATCCCCCCGACCGCACAGTAGATAGAAATATTATACAGTAGCTAATTCCGTACCGTCAATAACCTCACCGCTGTCCCCGACGCCATTTTTCGAAAATTTCGGCTACTTGATTGGAAAGTTGAATGCGTGCCGCTGGCTTTTGATTTTGAATAGACTTCACATCAAGATTAATATGTTTCTCAATTTGCTCAATTTCGTTGTACAATTCTCGAGCAGAAATTCTAAGCGCACCTTGTCCAAAGATTGCCCACTGCTCCGTAAAATCAGATGTAGCAACATGAATCTGTGTCTTTACATTGTTTAGCTCTTGAGCCAGCTTTTCAATGTACTCATCCGCTGTTTCATTTTCTCTTGTAAATACAACGTCAACCTTATGATTTTTTGCCTTCTTTTCAATTCCTTCGACCATATGAGCATCGAAGACAATAATGACACGATAACCCATATATGCTTGATACTCTGCCATCTTTTCGATTAACAGGTCTCGAGCACCGGCTAAATCATTATCTCTAAGCTTTCTTAGGTCGGGCCACGCACCTATCATGTTATAACCATCCACCAGTAGAATATCCATTCTTATTCACCTAGAGGATGGCGTTTTCGGTAAACCTCATACATGAGAAGACTAGCTGCTACAGATGCATTTAACGATGTAACATGCCCAACCATTGGAAGCTGTACAAGGAAGTCGCATTTTTCACGAATCAAACGACTCATGCCTTTTCCTTCGCTTCCAATCACTAACGTAAGCGGCATACCTCCATCTAAGTTGCGGTAATCATCGCTTTCTTTCGCATCTGTTCCAACAATCCATACGCCTCGATCTTTTAATTCATCAATCGTCCTTGATAGGTTTGTTACCCTTGCTACGGGAACATGTTCAATCGCTCCTGTAGAGGCCTTAGCTACAGTGGCCGTTAATCCAACTGAACGGCGCTTTGGAATAATAATACCGTGTGCGCCAACGGCATCGGCTGTTCGCATAATAGAACCTAAATTATGGGGATCTTCAAGCTCATCTAGCAGAAGAAAAAACGGACTTTCATTACGTTTTTCCGCTAAGTTAAATAAATCATCTAACTCTGCATATTGATAAGCAGCAACTTGTGCAGCTACTCCTTGATGAATACCGTCTACCATTTGCTCAATTTTCTTTTTTGGTACAAACTGCACCAATACACCATTACGTTTTGCTAACTGCGTGATTTGCCCCATAGAACCGCCTTGCGATCCTTCGGCAATCCATAGTTTGTTAATGTCGCGCCCAGACTTTAGGGCTTCTAGGACCGGATTACGTCCAATGATAAATTCATGTTCCATGATTCATTCCTCCCTCTCCTTCATCGACGAAAGAGATAGCTTTAGTAATAAGTTCCATCATTCTTTCTTCTTCACCTAAAAGATACAAATAGCCTACGACCGCTTCAAATGCCGTACTGTAGCGATACGTTTGCACATCTGTGTTTTTAGGGACTGTACCGGACTTTGCATTGCGTCCTCGGCGCAGCACACCTTCTTCTTCTTCAGTAAAAAAGTTTTCATTTTTAAAATAATATACGATTTGCGCTTGTGCTTTTGCTGATACGTATTTTTTAGCTTTATTATGAAGCTGGTTAGGGCGCACTGTCCCTAACACCAGCAGGTGGCGGCGAACATGTAAATCAAACACCGCATCACCCATATAAGCAAGAGCTAAGCTATTTAGCTGTTTTACATCTAATTTACTGCTGCTCATAACACTATTATCCTCTTTTCCATCTTGTTCCTTGTGCCGTATCTTCTAAAATAATATTTTTAGCCTTTAATTCATCTCGAATTTGATCTGCTAATTGGAAATTACGATCTTTACGAGCCTGAATACGATCTTGGATCAATTGATCAATTTCTTCGTCTAGAAGTTCAGCTTCTCCAAACGTAATGCCTATTGCAGCACCTAATTCTTTAAACTCTTTAATAAAGGCTTCAATTACATCTGTAGACGTTGTTTGTTCTAACAAATACAAGTTAGCTTGCTTTGCTAGCTCGAACAGAACAGAAATGGCATTTGCCGTATTAAAATCATCATCCATCTCTTCAACAAACGTTTCGCGAAGCTCTTTTAGCTTTTCGAACCATTCTGAAGCATCTTCTTGAAGATTTGTCGCCGCCTCTAGACGGTGAGTTAAGTTGCCGTAAGCTGTTTGCAGACGCTCAAACCCTTTGCGCGTATTCTCTAAAATTTCTTCGTTATAGTTAATTGGGTGACGATAGTGAACAGATAAAATAAAGAATCGAAGTAGGGAAGGATCATGCTTTTTAATAATGTCATGAACTAACACGAAGTTCCCTAGTGATTTAGACATCTTTTCATTATCAATATTGATATATCCGTTATGAAGCCAGTATTTCGCAAACGATTTCCCAGTGAGCGCTTCTGATTGGGCAATTTCATTTTCGTGATGAGGGAAAGCTAAATCCTGACCGCCTGCGTGGATATCAATTGTATCACCTAAATACTTGCGTGCCATCGCAGAGCACTCGATATGCCAGCCTGGTCTTCCTTGACCCCAAGGGCTATCCCATGCGATCTCTCCATCTTTGGTTGCTTTCCAAAGAGTAAAGTCTAATGGATCTTCTTTCTTTTCTCCAACTTCGATACGAGCACCGGATTGCAATTCATCAATAGACTGATGTGATAATTTTCCGTATCCTTCAAACTTACGTGTACGATAGTATACATCACCCTCTGACTCATATGCATATCCTTTTTTCACCAGTTCATCAATGAACTCAATAATGATATCCATATTTTCAGTTACGCGTGGATGCACATCGGCATGCTTGCATCCAAGAGCTGACGTATCTTCAAAGTAGGCATCGATAAAGCGGTTTGCGATCGTTGGAACATCTTCTCCTAACTCTTTTGCTGCCTTAATTAATTTATCATCCACATCTGTGAAGTTTGAGACATACTCTACATCGTACCCTCTAAATTCTAAATAGCGGCGCACCGTATCAAATACGATTGCAGGACGCGCATTTCCAATATGAATATAGTTATACACGGTTGGTCCGCACACGTACATTTTGACTTTGTTTTCTTCCAGCGGTACAAACATCTCTTTTTGACGTGTTAACGTGTTATATAGCTTAATTGCCATGGTGAATCTTCCCTTCTTTTAATTCCTTTAATTGATTTTGCAGGTGTAAAATTTCTTTCTCTAGCTGTTTAAAACGCTCTGCATCTGGATCTGGCAAATCTTGATGATTCAAATCTTTTGGAATCCGGACGCCATTTTGAATGACGACTCGGCCAGGGATACCAACAACCGTTGAGTTTTCTGGGACGTCATTTAACACAACTGAGCCTGCTCCAATTTTGGAGTGCGCATGAATCGTAATCGACCCTAGTACTTTAGCACCTGTTGCAATTAAGACATTGTCTTCGATCGTCGGGTGACGCTTTCCTTTTTCTTTCCCTGTTCCTCCNAGTGTTACTCCTTGATATACTGTTACATTATCTCCAATTTCGCACGTTTCCCCAATAACAATTCCCATTCCGTGGTCAATAAAAAATCGGCGGCCAATTTTCGCACCCGGATGAATTTCAATCCCTGTGAAGAATCGGCTAATTTGTGAGATTACACGTGCCAGAAAAAACCACTTTCTTTTAAAAAGCCCGTGAGCTAATCTATGTGCCCAAATAGCATGCAACCCCGAATAGGTTAATATCACTTCAATATAACTTCTTGCTGCAGGATCTTGTTCAAATATGGCCTCAATGTCTTCCTTTAACAACTTTAGCATCATCTCACCCCAATTCCGCTATTCCTCTATCTACTCATTGATTGTATAAAAAAACGCCCCTATGTCAAATGACACAGAGACGTATATACGCGGTTCCACTCTGTTTGGATCANCAAACGATCCCAACTCTTCTCTCATAACGTGAAAGTACCCGCTTTTGCCTACTTACTTAGTAGCATTCAACAAAAGACTCAAAGGCGCACTTCAACAAGTTTTGTCATAGGTTACTTTCAGCCGGTGATAACCCTCTCTGATATGCAATGAACTTGCCTACTCTTCCTTCTCAACGATATCCATATTTGATTATTTTATCATATGGGCAAAATAGAAATTTGTTAACTATAAATGCTTTCTAAACGAGCTAAAACTGTTTCTTTNCCTAAAAGAGAAATAGCTTTTGGAAGCTCAGGACCGTGTGTTTCGCCTGTTGTTGCTACACGAATTGGCATAAATAGTTTTTTACCTTTTTGACCTGTTGCTTTTTGTACAGCCTTTGTTGCTGCCTTAATTTCATCAGCGCTGAATTCTTCTAAGGAAGAAATCTCTTCAGCAAATGCTTTTAACACTTCCGGTACTTGCTCTTCAGCAAGCACTGCTTTTGCTTCTTCACTGTAATCAATTTCTTTCTTAAAGAACATTTCAGTAAGTTCAACAATCTCAGCGCCAAAGCTCATTTGTTCTTGGTATAGAGCGACTAAGTCACGTACCCATTGTTCTGTTTCAGCATCGCGCGTTTCTTCAACTTTTCCAGCTTTCACTAAGTGAGGAACTGATAAAGCTACTACCTCGTCTAAATCCAATTGTTTCATGTATTGGTTGTTCATCCAACGTAATTTGCTTGTATCAAATAGTGCTGGAGATTTTGATAAACGAGCTGGGTCAAAAATTTCAATGAACTGTTCTTTAGAGAAGATTTCTTCTTCTCCCACAGGTGACCAGCCAAGCATTGTAATAAAATTAAACAGTGCTTCCGGCAAGTAGCCTAATTCTTTATATTGCTCAATAAACTGAATGATTGACTCATCACGTTTACTTAGNTTACGGCGATTTTCATTTACGATTAATGTCATATGACCAAATACAGGAGGCGTCCAGCCTAAAGCTTCATACACAAGAATTTGCTTCGGTGTATTAGAAATATGGTCATCTCCGCGTAGAACATGTGTCATCTTCATTAGATAATCATCAATGGCTACAGCGTAATTATATGTTGGTGTACCGTCTTTTTTCACAATAACGAAGTCACCAATGCCTTCAGACTCAAATGATACTTCATCTTTGACAATATCATTCCATTTAATTTCTGTGTTACTAGGAACACGGAAGCGAATGCTTGGCTCACGGCCTTCTGCTTCTAGTTCAGCACGCTGTTCAGCTGTTAAGTTACGGCATTTACCTGAATAGCGCGGCATTTGACTATTCGCCTGCTGTTCTTCACGCTCTTTTTCAAGCTCTTCTGACGTACAGTAACAGTGATAAGCTAATCCTTTTTCAAGAAGTTCTTCCGTATATTTTTGATAGATTTCCGTACGTTCAGACTGGCGGTAAGGACCGTACTCGCCGCCTACGTCGATACTCTCATCCCATTCAATACCTAACCATTTTAAATAGCGCAGCTGACTTTCTTCTCCGCCTTCGATATTACGCTTTTGATCTGTATCTTCAATACGGATAATAAATTTACCGTTTTGATTTCGTGCAAATAAATAATTAAATAGTGCTGTTCTTGCATTCCCTATATGAAGATGTCCAGTTGGACTCGGGGCATAACGAACTCTTACTTCGCTTGACATAACTAAGATGACCTCCAATTTAATATTACTTATAGTATGTATTTATATGTTTTAGACATGTTCTAATTTTATCACCAAATAGGTATCTGTCAAAGTCAACTGTTTTTATTTTTGATAAACTAAAACGGCTGCTTGGGCGGCAATTCCTTCTTCACGTCCCGTAAAACCTAACTTTTCTGTTGTTGTTGCCTTGACGTTAATTTGAGAAATGCTTGCTTCTAACAGCTGCGCAATGCGCTCTCTCATTGGTTCAATGTAAGGAGCCATTTTAGGTTTTTGCGCGATAATTGTGCAATCTACATTGCTTAATTCATAGCCTTCATCTTTTAGTAGTTTCCATACGTGTTGAAGAAGCTTTGCTGAATCAGCATCTTTAAATTCAGGATCTGTATCCGGAAAATGCTTTCCGATATCTCCTTTAGCCGCCGCTCCTAATAAGGCATCTGCGATTGTATGCAACAGCACATCTGCATCTGAATGGCCTAATAATCCTTTTTCATACGGAATTTCTAAACCGCCGATGATTAAAGGTCTTCCTTCTGCAAATTCATGTACGTCGAAACCTTGTCCTACGCGAATGTTCATTTTCCCACTCCTTCAGTCCTGTTTAGCTTTGTTAATATGGCTTCTGCATATAACAAATCTTCTGGTGTTGTTAGTTTTATATTATCGTAATTTCCCTCTACAATCGATACTTTTTGCCCCGCTTTTTCTACTAAGCTTGCATCATCGGTGCCTAAGTATTCATTTGTTTTTGCTTTTTCGTGTGCATCCATTACTACATCAAAAAGAAAAGCCTGCGGCGTTTGAATAGCCCACAAGCTAGAGCGCTCAACTGTTTCAATGACAGTACCCTGTTCCACACGCTTAATTGTGTCTTTTACTGGAACAGCCAGCACAGCAGCCTTATCACTAGCAGCTTTTTCTACTAACTCATGGATTGTGTTTTGTTGAACAAATGGACGAGCGCCATCATGAATTAATACCATCTGAGCCTGCTTTAAACTTTTAAGGCCGTTATAAACGCTATGTTGACGTTCATCGCCTCCAGCTGTCAATGATTGAACCTTTTGAATTGGATATTCGATTAATAACTCTTCAAAAATCTCCACTTCTTTTTCGTTTACGACTAGTACAATTCCACTGCACCAAGGATCTTGTTCGAATTTTTGCAGCGTATGAATGATAAGCGGAACGTTTTGAATAGTTAAAAATTGTTTGTTCCGCCCCGCTTTCATTCGCTTCCCCTGACCTGCAGCTAACACGATAATTTCATACTTCATAGGTATACTCCCTTTACCTGTTACGTCACAGTGCTTTTTCTAATAACTTGGGTTTCGCAAAAATCATACGGCCTGCTGAGGTTTGGAGTACGCTCGTCACCAGTACATCAATTTGCTTTCCAATATAATTTCTTCCTTCTTCTACCACGATCATTGTACCGTCATCAAGATAGGCAATACCTTGATTGTGCTCTTTACCGTCTTTTATAACCAATACGTTCATTTCTTCTCCTGGAAGTACAATTGGCTTGACGGCATTTGCTAAGTCATTGATATTTAAAACGCCAACATTTTGAAGTTCACATACTTTATTTAAATTAAAATCGTTTGTCACGACCAAACCGGAAGTCAGCTTTGCCAATTTAACCAGCTTGCTGTCTACTTCTTGAATGTCTTCGAAATCGCCTTCATAAATTTCTACCTTCATTGCCAGTTCTTTTTGAATACGGTTTAGAATATCTAGACCTCGTCTACCTCTGTTTCGTTTTAAAACATCCGACGAATCAGCAATATGCTGAAGTTCCTCAAGCACAAAGCGTGGAATAACAATCGTTCCGTCTAAAAATCCTGTTTGACAAATATCTGCGATACGGCCGTCAATAATAACGCTTGTATCTAAAATCTTAAGAGACTTTAATGATTCTTCGTTATCTGTTTCTTCTTCTTGTCCTTTTTTCTTCCCAATTCGAGCCGGCATCGAAAACACGCTTACAAGTTCATCACGTTTTTTAAACCCGACTTGAAACCCTAAGTAACCTAAAAGAATACTTAGAAAGATTGGTAAAATGGTACTTACTACTTGAAGTTGAATTCTGCCTAAAAAAGCTCCGACCAAGTAGGCTACAATAAGCCCTAAAATCAATCCTAAGCTCCCAAAAAGCACATCCGTTACAGGCGCCTTCAGTAACGCCTCTTCCACTCGGCGAATTAATTCAACTATATAATCAACAATCCAAAACGTGACAAGGAAAAACAAAATGGCTCCCAATATTGCATCGACGTAAGGCTTTTCTAGAAATGCTACATCTTGCAGATTTAATAATTGAATAAGTTCAGGTATAAAAAAGACGCCCAATGTACCACCTGTAATAATAAAAAATAACTGTACAAAACGTTTTAACACGCCTTCACCTCCCTTTATCATTATAAACAGTTTACAATGATTGAAACCTGTTATTTAACCAAAAAACAGAATTTGTAAACAAACTGTCACTTTTTTTGTATTTTCACAATATCTTAATGAATCAAACATTTAATGTCAATTAATATCCTATAGCTGACGGTTTGTAAGATGCTGCTCTTTTAGTCTTTTTAGGCCTTCTCTGATTTTCCGTGCTCGAATTTCACCGATGCCTTCTACCTCATCCAATTCTTCTACCGACGCATCTGCTATCGTTTTTAAATCCCCTAATTCATCAATGAGATTTTCAATAATAATCGATGGAAGTCTTGGAATTTTATGAAGCATTCGATACCCTCTAGGAATAACGCTGTCTTCAAAGCTTGTATACATGGGATATCCCATTAAGCGAAGAAGCGTTTGGTCATCGAGAAGAACATTATTTGACGGCTGCTGCATGCGTTCAATTACTCGGTAAGGGTCAAAGCTGAGGTCATACATATAATCTTTGATTAATAAAGTTGCTTCTTCCTCTAAGTGGGAAAGTAGTTCATTCATTTGGAGCCGGATTAGTCTTCCTTCTGTTCCTAACTCGCTAATATAGCTCAAAATTTCATTTTTAATACGCAGAACCATTTCTGTACGATGAAGCGACTGCAGCACATCTGTATGAGTTACTTGCTCTTCAAACTCTAATGCACTGAGACTTGTAATCGATTCGTCTAATACCGCCTTGTACTTTTCAAGTGTCCCAAGCGCTTGATTCGCTTTTGCTAAAATAACACTAATGTCTTTTAATACATACTGCAGAGACCCTTTGTAAAGCGTAATCACATTTCGTCTTTGTGAAATGGCTATCACCAATACACCTGACTGCTTAGCTACGCGCTCTGCTGTACGGTGACGCATTCCTGTCTGTGAAGAAGGAGTAGAGGGGTCTGGCATGAGCTGAGCATTAGCAAATAATATCTTGCTTCCGCTGTCGTTTAAAATAAGCGCTCCATCCATTTTGGCTAACTCGTATAAATGCGCAGGTGTAAATGCACAATTAATCGAAAATCCTCCATCTACCATCTTTTTGACTTGTTCATTGTAGCCCATAACAATTAAGCCGCCCGTCTTTGCCCGCAAGACGTTATCGATACCGTCACGAATAGGGGTTCCTGGTGCTACAAACTGCAGAATTTCTGATATTTGTTTTTGACTAACTGTTGTTTTTTCTCCTTCCACTGCTTATCCTCCTAATGTATATTGCAGAGCCTCCGCTACTGTTGATACCCCAATCACATCAATACCATCTGGGACTTTCCATCCTCCTAAATTTTTCTCTGGGATAATAATTCGTTGGAACCCTAATTTTACCGCTTCTTGAACGCGCTGTTCAATTCTAGATACTCGGCGTACTTCACCTGTTAATCCTACCTCTCCTACAATAACATCTGTAGCGCTAGAAGCAGCATCTCTGAAGCTTGAAGCAATGCTAACGGCTACAGCTAAATCAATTGCTGGTTCATCTAATTTCACTCCACCTGCTACTTTTAAATAAGCATCTTGATTCTGCAGCAGCATTCCTACACGCTTTTCTAAGACAGCCATGATAAGCGAAACGCGATTATGATCTACTCCCGTCGCCATTCTTCTAGGGTTTCCAAAGCTCGTTGGACTGATTAGCGCCTGCAGCTCTACTAATACAGGTCTTGTCCCTTCCATTGAAGCGACAACAACCGACCCTGCTGCTCCCTGAGACCGTTCTTCTAGAAAGATTTCAGACGGATTCAATACTTCTTCTAGCCCACTTTCTTTCATTTCAAAAATGCCCATTTCATTTGTAGATCCAAATCGGTTCTTAACCGCTCTTAATATACGATACGTATGATGACGCTCTCCTTCAAAATAAAGAACCGTATCCACCATATGTTCAAGAAGTCTTGGACCTGCAATGGCCCCTTCTTTCGTTACATGACCCACAATAAAGATGGCAATTCCATTCGTTTTAGCAACACGCATTAGTTCAGCCGTACACTCTCGCACCTGTGAGACGCTTCCTGGCGCTGATGTCACATCAGCATGGTAAATGGTTTGAATTGAATCAATTACCACAAAATCAGGCTGCATGCTTGAGATGGCCTCTAGTATTAATTCTAAGTTTGTTTCTGCGTGAACATAAAGCTCTTCAGCTTTTACACCTAGCCTGTCTGCTCTTAACTTCGTTTGTTTGGTTGATTCCTCTCCCGAAATATATAGTACTTTATTTTGTTTCATTGCTAACTGCGCGGAGGTTTGCAAAAGTAAAGTAGACTTTCCGATACCCGGATCTCCCCCTATTAAAACGAGTGACCCTCTGACAATACCTCCTCCTAATACACGATTTAACTCTGCAGAAGGTGTGAAAATTCGTGGTTCTGTTGTAGATTCAATCGCTGTAATTGACTGAGGTTTTTGAACTTTAGAAGCAGTAGCTCCGGAAAAAGCTCCTCGGCGTGATGATTTCGTTTCTTCCATTTCTTCTACCATAGAATTCCAGCTTCCGCATCCGGGACATTTCCCCATCCATTTTGCTGATTCATATCCGCAATGCTGACATGCAAATTTTGTTTTTCGTTTCGCCATTATGTTATCAATCTCTCCGTTCATTCAATCGATTTCTATCTCTATTGTACACTATTTCCTAAGCTAAAATAAAAAGGGAGGCATACGTGTTTTTTCGTATGCCTCGTCTTGGTTTGAGTAAATTTAGCTGATGCTGCTTGGAGCGGAGGATTTAACAACAAATTCTCCTTTGTCTACATCTAGCGTCACTTTCTGACCTTTTTGAACAACCCCTTTTAGCAGCTCTTCAGATAAACGGTCTTCAATATGCTTTTGAATCGCTCTACGAAGTGGACGAGCACCGTATTCTGGATCAAAACCTTCCTCTGCAATCTTATCAATTGCCTCTTTTGTTAATTCAAGATCAATTTCTTGCTCTTTTAAGCGTTTTGTTAACTGATCCGCCATTAATTTAACGATTTCAGCTAAGTGAGGTTTCTCTAATGAATGGAAGACGATAATTTCATCGATACGGTTTAGGAACTCCGGACGGAAAGCGCGCTTCATTTCCGCCATTACTTTTCCTTTCATATCTTTGTAGTCTTGCCCTTCTGCTTCCACTGTGAACCCTAAGTGCTTGCTTCGTTTTAATGTATCAGCACCTACGTTTGATGTCATAATTAAAATCGTATTACGGAAATCAACTGTACGGCCTTTTGAATCTGTTAAGCGTCCATCTTCTAACACTTGTAATAAAATGTTAAATACATCCGGATGCGCTTTTTCAATTTCGTCTAAAAGAACAACTGAGTAAGGTTTTCTTCTTACTTTTTCCGTTAACTGGCCGCCTTCTTCGTATCCAACATATCCTGGAGGTGAACCTACTAAGCGTGAAGTAGAATGTTTCTCCATGTACTCAGACATATCGATACGAATCATTGCATCTTCATCGCCGAAGATTGACTCCGCTAATGCACGTGCAAGCTCTGTTTTACCAACCCCTGTTGGTCCTAAGAAAATGAATGAACCAATTGGACGTTTTGGATCTTTCAAGCCTGCTCTAGCACGGCGCACAGCTTTTGCAACTGCTTTTACCGCTTCTTCTTGCCCAATTACACGAGAGTGAAGAATCTCTTCCATGTTCAGCAGTCTTTCTGTCTCTTCCTGTGCCAGTTTAGAGACCGGTACACCCGTCCAGCTAGATACCACCATCGCAATATCTTCTACGGTTACAGCTGAGTTTTCTTTACCTTGCTGCTCTTTCCAAATTTTCTTTGTGTCTTCTAATTCTTCGCGTAGACGTTGCTCTGTATCGCGTAAAGATGCTGCTTTTTCAAATTCTTGACTTTGAACAGACGCATCTTTTTCATTGCGTACTGATTCTAATTTTTGCTCTAATTCCTTTAAATTTGGCGGCGTTGTAAATGAACGCAAACGCACTTTTGAACCAGCTTCATCAATTAAATCGATTGCTTTATCCGGTAAGAAACGATCTGAAATGTAGCGATCTGATAGTTTCACCGCTTGCTCGATTGCCTCATCAGAAATAGATACTCGGTGATGCGCTTCATAACGGTCACGAAGCCCTTTTAAGATTTGAATAGACTCTTCCAACGTTGGTTCATCCACTTGAATTGGCTGGAAGCGACGCTCTAACGCTGCATCTTTTTCAATGTACTTTCTGTATTCATCTAAAGTCGTAGCACCGATACACTGAAGTTCTCCACGAGCAAGAGACGGTTTTAAAATATTAGAAGCATCGATAGCACCTTCTGCGCCACCAGCGCCAATTAATGTGTGTAACTCATCGATAAAGAGAATGATATTACCTGCTTGACGAATTTCATCCATTACTTTCTTCAGGCGATCTTCAAATTCTCCGCGGTATTTTGTACCAGCAACGACCGTTCCCATATCCAAAGTCATAACGCGTTTGTCACGTAAAATTTCTGGAACTTCATTGTTGACGATTTGCTGAGCCAAACCTTCAGCGATTGCCGTTTTACCGACACCTGGCTCCCCAATTAATACAGGATTGTTTTTTGTACGTCGGCTTAATACTTCAATAACACGCTGAATTTCTTTCCCACGTCCGATAACAGGGTCTAAGCTTCCTTCGCGCGCTACAACTGTTAAATCGCGTGCTAAGCTGTCTAGCGTAGGTGTATTNGCNTTTGAAGAGCCTCCGCCTTGATGNCTNGAAGCAGCTTCATTGCTACCTAATAAATGAAGCACTTGCTGACGAGCTTTATTTAGGCTNACACCTAAATTATTTAAAACGCGTGCTGCAACGCCTTCACCTTCACGAATTAAGCCTAGTAAGATATGTTCTGTTCCTACATAAGAATGACCAAGCTTTCGGGCTTCNTCCATTGAAAGTTCAATGACTTTTTTCGCTCGAGGTGTATAATGAATGGTCTGCGTTAATTCTTGGCCTCTGCCAATTAATGCTTCCACTTCTTTTTGAATTTTTTCAGTGCTTAGGCCTAGAGCAGAAAGAGCTTTTGCTGCAATTCCTTCACCTTCACGAACGATACCTAATAAAATATGCTCCGTTCCAATGTTGTTGTGACCTAGGCGTAGTGCTTCTTCCTGTGCTAAAGCTAATACTTTTTGTGCGCGCTCTGTAAATCTACCAAACATCATATAATCGTCACCCTCCACGTTTAATTTGTGTTTTTATTTATAGTGAGACGTTCTCGAATTAAGGTGGCTCTTTTAATGTCACGTTCTTGAGGCTTTAGNGGACCTCCCGAATACTTTTGTAAAAAGCCTGGCTGCGTCATAATGATAAGTTCATTCAATATATTTTGACTCAGTCCTTTTATATACCCTAAATCGATTCCTAATCGAACATCTGATAAACATTGTGAAGCTTCTTTTGACTCAATAATACGGCTATTGGCCAATACTCCATATGAACGATACACTCGATCTTCTAACTCTACATGAGATGTTTTAAACAGCGCGTCTCTTGCAGAGTGCTCTTGTGTAATTAACTGCTGTACGACACTATTTAAATCTGCCACAATATCTTCTTCAGACTTCCCTAAGGTTATCTGATTAGAAATTTGAAAGATATTCCCTAAAGCTTCGCTACCTTCTCCATAAATTCCTCTCACCACTAAGCCGAGCTGGTTAATAGCGGGAATAATACGATGAATTTGACGGGTCATCACTAAAGCCGGCAGATGCATCATCACAGATGCACGTAGCCCAGTACCCACATTTGTGGGACAGCTGGTTAAATACCCTCTATTTTCATCAAACGCATAATCTACGTATTTCTCAATCCAATTATCTACTTTATTCGCTGTGCTTAAAGCTTCAGATAATGAAGGCCTGGAAATAAACATTGTATGCGTAAATGATCTTCTTCATTAACCATAATACTCAAATCTTCTTTTTCTGATAAAAAACAAGCTCCGTTGTTATCTCCTTCAGCCAAGTTAGGACTGATAAGATGCTTTTCAACCAACACTTGCTTTTGAAGAGGCTGTAATTCGTTCATCTTTAGTAAATGCAAATTCCACTGATTGGTGTTCTCACTTTTTTGAAAAACTTGCTCGAACACTCGAACCACTTCAACTGCTTGTTCTTTAGAAAAGAGAGTTGGAAAAAGATAATGAGTTAAATTTCGAGCCAGCCTGATTCGACTGCTTAGAACAATATCTGAATTCGAAGCTTCTTGACGCATCCAAGAGCTAACAGGCTGGGAAAAGAACAAATCCTGGGACATGAATTACGCTTCCTCCTCTCTCGATTCGTTCATCTTCTTTTCTAGTAATCGAATGTGATCTCGGAGTTCGGCTGCTTTCTCAAACTCCTCTTTTTCGATATACTCTTTTAAGTTCAATCTTAATGCCTGTAATTCCTTTTTTAAATGAAGATTACTTGCAATTCTTGCTGGTATTTTTCCATGATGCAGATAATTACCTCCATGCAGCCTCTTCAAGAAAGGAATAAGAGGTCGCTCAAATGTTTTGTAGCAATCTGCACATCCAAACCTGCCGATTTTAGCAAATTTTTGATATGTCATGCCACAAGTAGGACAAGAAAGAACCTCCTGACTTTGTTGCTTATAATTTTCAGTTACTGCTGGATCTAGGTTAAGTAGGCCAGCTAGTAAGTTATTGATTGAAAAACCTTGCTGATTTGAAAAAGAAAATGCATCTCCATTTTCTGAAGCGCATTGTTCACATACATGCATCTCCGTCTTTTCACCATTAATGATTTTTGTGAAGTGAAGAGTTGCAGGTCTCGTTTCACATTGCTGACAAATCATCCTGTCATCACTCCCTGTTCTAAATAAAATAGATCATGAGCTTATCGGTAGCGTAATGAATTAAGCATTGCTTTTAAAAGATTAGCCCTTAGCTCATCACGATAAGGAAGTTCAATATTAATAACTGAACGATTGATAACACTCAACATGATTTTTGCTTCTCGTTCTGTGATGACTTTTTCTTCAACTAACCTAATAATGACGTTTTCAGCACTTACTTGTGAAATTTCATTTTGAATCATCTCAATTACTTGCTGAAACAAATCCGCTGCATCATGCATTTTTACTTTTGCAATACGAATAAAGCCGCCGCCGCCTCGCTTACTTTCTACAAGATAACCTCTCTCAACTGTAAAACGGGTATTGATAACGTAATTAATTTGCGACGGAACGCATTGAAATTTATCAGCAATCTCACTGCGCCTTATTTCAACAATTTCTCTTTCACTTAATTCAAGTACTTGTTTTAAATACTGTTCGATAATGTCAGAGATATTTGGCACGCTGCCCCCTCCTTCTGACTTTGACTATATTTGACCTTAATTTAAATATAAAAGGAAACGAAAAAATTTTCAACTATGTACTATTAAAGTTTATTCTTTACTTTTATCGTTGCCACTAAAATTTATTTCAAAACCTGCAAATCNTGAATTTTATTGTTCTTACTATACTTTTTCATAAAACAAATAAATTGTAAACAAAAAAGGACTAGCTAAAATAGCTAGTCCTTTTTCAGGTGCCTGGCAACGTCCTACTCTCACAGGGACAAAGTCCCAACTACCATTGGCGCTAAAGA
>Ga0058695_1000004_pt1 | contig 76557 bp, 44 predicted proteins | sample AgamicMgMarz_FD_55042 | JGI IMG/M metagenome (GOLD analysis project Ga0058695, IMG submission 55042) | Agave microbial communities from Guanajuato, Mexico - Mg.Ma.rz | ecosystem: Host-associated > Plants > Phyllosphere > Phylloplane/Leaf | place: Guanajuato, Mexico | collected 2012-06-04 | reverse complement strand
GAGCCTATCCAAATTACTCACAGGTCAAAGGCACTTAGACTCCATGAGATGGCCTGGCTGTAACAGATTCAGAGATTGCATTATTCAATCCAGGCAAGGAAGTGCTTTTTTCAGCAAAAGGGGAGGGGAGGGAATTCGATGAATCTGAAGCAGCTGGGGCGTTAAGCGTTCATCCATTGAAACTATTTTGTCCATGTAACATAACATCATAATATGAATACTTGAGAAAGCCTGGGATGTGAATTGCCTCGTCCCCAATCACTGTCCGAACAAGGTCCGGCATGCTCCATTCTGGGGGTAATTGCTTACCGGCTCTCACCATCCACTCTGCGCATTCATCACAGATTCGATCAAATACCCGCTCTAACTCAGGTGGAGCGCTTTGCGCGTCCGACCTAGTTGAAGAAAGAGTTGAAGAGGTCAAAGATGAACTCTCGAAAAAAAGTAAATCACTGGGCGTTGGATTCCCATAGAGTACTAGGTTTGTCTTTTTCATTATAGGCAACTTTCTCCCGAAGAATGAAGTGATAATCAAATTCGGCATCTTTCGTTCAGGCATGGAAGACCGGGTGAACAGCCCTATGGAGTAAAGGGTGACACTGATATTGTCACAGTATAGAAGTTAAGGGAGAGAGAAACGAAGACCCAGATCGCAAAGCACGTAGGAAAGTCATAGGAGTTCAGATGCGGTGACGGCAAGAGCTTTCTATTCGGCCTCGGATGATTAGGCGGGGGCAGGATTCGAACCTGCAATCTTCAGGTCATGAGCCTGATGAGTTGACCAATTCCTCTACCCCGCTGATTTTTTCTCCGAAAAGTGAAACTTGCATGTGTTAAGCATATAGTTTCAGTAGCATGATTGGACCTTCGACGCGCTTTTTCTACTACCTATAAGCTTAAACCCCCTTCCGAAATCGAGAAAGATCACTCCGTCAAGCAGCCGTGATCTTATATACGAAACCACCCCCTGCCTTCCTTGGTCAAGTAGTTCAAGAGTTCAGGGGCGTAGTGAAAGAAAGTATGGGGGGCTTGCCTTACAGGTAGTGACTAGACCACTTACATATTGAACAGATCTTACTCTCAATGGAGTAATTGCGATATGACCGTTGAACTGACAGAATACCGAACTTGGATAATCGGTAGACTGTTAGGAGAATGATTGGCGTCATCATTTGGTTCACTGCGGAGAGCCCTTTCTACGCTACGTTCCCAATTCAAAGCCGTTATCCTTCTGTCGCCTGTTAGCCACACCAGACCAAGATAAGGCAACCTAATCAACCAAGACTCAGTCACGACCTTTGTTTTGTAACCTCACGGCCACTTTATTTCCGTCAGCTTGCCTCACTATGCCATGCCAGCTTTCTGGAGGAAGTCCAGTTGTAACTGGGGCGGAGGATACCCCCGTTCAGGAATAGGGCGAATGGGCATAGCGGTTAGCCAGTCTAACCTAGCCATTTAGATAATCATTCCTTATCTTATCCATTATTCTTATAGTTCTATTCAAAGCATCGAGAAAGAAATTCATGAGAAAAAAAAGAAAGAGTATCTCCCCTTCACTCTTATCCAATTGGTTGAGGGGGGGCTATTAGTAATGTCATTCCATTGATAGACATCAATTACCAGGTAACGAGATAAAGCAAGCAAGGGAAGAGTTCAAGGGAATAGGAGCGAAGCGATTCTAAAGACTAGTGTTAAGGCAAAGACTAGTTAGGGCATATAGCTAGTGTTCACTTTCGAAGTCGAGTGGCTTTGAACTCCTCTTTCGATTCAATGGGGGAATAAAGAGTCCTTACTTTACTTCAAGCTTACTAAGGTCAAAGTCTGACTTATCTTAAGAGGATGGCTTGGCTAGCTATTTATTCCAAAAGTACGGTAATAACAGCTACAACCTCAAAGGCGACAACAACCTAAAGCGCGAATCAAAGCGGCCTTACGACTGCATTCAGTTGCATGAAATCACGACTCAAAATAGTTCAACCTGGATACTTCATTCATATTTCCAGTCTTACTTTCAGTTTCAATTTTTGATGTTGAATATTTCCATGCGTCTTGTATTCTGGTTTTGTTTTCATCTTTACTAAGCGTGCTTTGTGTTATCATCTTTGCATGACATTTCATCCTGCATTCTAGGAACGTTGCTCATTGTGTTTCCATTGCTGAAAGTATTCTCGGTTACACTTTATAGGCTATCATGGAATTTCAAGCATCCTCCTCTGCGTCTCCTATTTTGGAAAAAGCAGCTTTTTTGCCCACTTCTCTTACTGATGTGGCATTTGGCCTTCAAAGAGATGATTCAATAGCAGTAGCACTAGTCATGAACCCTAGAGCTCCCCTGATTCTGGTAAATAACACTTCTCTTGCTCTGATTCCGCTGACTCTTCAGTGGCATATCATATGCTGCGCCTTTTTCTGCGTTTGTTTAAGCTATTTCATATCCTTCGCTTCATCGGTTAGAGAAAGATTCATTTTCTTTTTTTTTCACTAATGGTTTGATTTACTTAGGATTCTCTGGCAGCATGTACACATAGTCCAACTATCGTTTTGGGTTGGCTCTAATTAGGGAACGTTTAGACAGGGCAATCGCATCCATCAATTGGACCTCACTGTACCCTGATGCGTCAGTGCGGCACCTCTCTCATTTTTGTTCGGATCATTGCTTTACTTATCTATTTCCATAGGACCAAAGGCCTTCATGTCCGTTGTCTCTTCCAAAGCTCTTGCTCTATTCCTTTCCGCCCTTCCTAACCTTGCCCGATCCTAGCCTACTCACCTTGCTCAAAGATTGAAGTTTTCACTAGGACCCGATTGCTCTTTTTTTTGGAAAAACTTTGGAACGAACGAGGTCTCATAGATCGAATGTAAGGCAGAGCGAATCCGGAAAAACTCTGGTTTTATTTTTTTTTCTGGGTGGGCGGTGTGCTAGTCTCTCCAACTCGCCCATACATATAAGGATCACTTCACTTCTATCTTTCCCCCAAGAAAAAGAGAGAGATAGCCTGTCTCTTGAGCAAAAAGAGCTCATTGTGCGGGCTGTCACCCTCGGTGACCGGGAAAACTAAAAGAGTCCGTCGACTCTTTTTAGTTTGTTAAGGTTGAAATAAGTGTCTGTAGACGCTTAGTAATGTGTTTTCATTTATGGTGTTCTTTGTCTTTTTTAGTGGAGATCTACTCCGATGCTTACTGGAGATAGACTCCTATCTATGCGTCTTATCTTTGTTTGGTTTTCTTTATTATGTTTGCATTTCTGGGAAAAACCCTAATTGAAAATGTTTACTACTTATGTTATGCTAATATAATAATAATTCGTATAAATGTGCTTACAATTCAGTTCTTTCCTTTTTTTCTTTCTATAGTGGAGATAGTCGCACGTAATGACAGACATATTATTAAAGGACTCCACCTTTGCTTCCTTATCCTTGCTAACTAGAAATGAACCTTCACGAGTTGAGTAAAAGCACCTAGCCTATCTTACTCCCCCTATGCAAAATAGCAGTTCGTCCAGCCGTCTTCTAGCTTCGACCAACCAATCCTTATATGAAGGAAGAAAGTCTCAGGAGTGATCCTGCACACTCCAACCATTCAGGTCTATGGCCATCGAGAGTTTGACCCCACGTTGACTTGCTTTGTCTTGCTTACCGGCTCGGAATTTTTCTCCAAAAAAAGGGACTGGCTCTAACCATGCATATTTTGAAGTAAGCAAACCAACAGAACAGGAGGAAAGATCACAGCTGGTCTAGGAGCCGAAAGAGCTCAACTGACTTAGTTGTAGAGGGCGACTGAAAAGGAGGCTCGACCCACAGGGAGAGCGGTAGGCAGAGAGAGATTGTGAATGAAAAGAGTAAGGTATTTGTCATCTCATGACTGGAACTGGCTCAAGGCAAGGGAAAATTGCTCTTACTTCCCGAAGGGAGGTTGAAAATCTGTTACAGAATAAGCTGCTCTTCTTGAATAAGCAAATGTAAAAGGTGCGTAGAGAATGCTTTTAGCTCTTTTCACGACTCTGCTCCTATCTCATCCGCTGCTCTTGTAGGTCTTGATGGTAGGGCAGTAGGAAAAGACTAGCTTGATAGCTTGAGTGGGCAGCATTAGATTCGTTAGAGTCGCTAGCTCTTCTTTCTCTTGTTGAATCAGTCACTCTTCTTTCCTCTTTTTGCTAATGTTCAACGGTAAAGGACTTACAGGCTTGGGATACATCGTCTGATTCAGGAGTGGCAGAACCGTTGACACCAGATGCTTGGGCTTCAACCGACTTCAAATGAAAGAGAATTGAATAAAAGCCAAAACGAAAATCGAATTCTATATAATAATAACAAACTGGGCTGAGCTCAAGTCTGAATATCAAAGTGAAACTGGGGAAAGAACCCGAAACCCTGGATTCCCAGTACTGGCCCACTTCTCCTCTTCGTCAAGACTTTTTCTTTAGATATCGACTTGGTCTTTCTCACGGTCTTTAGACTTGACTCTTAAGTGTCAGCTTAGAGTAATTATAACCGAGATAGCGGTAAGAGCCGAAAGAAGCTTCGGAGCAAGCCTACTGAGTCTGGCCTTGTACGAGCTCAGGGATCGGGGTTGTTGTCGGTCTATCGGCTTTCACGGCACGGGTCGTACTAAAGCATTTATGAAACCTATCCTCCTATAAAGACGCAATTGAATAAGAATAATAAAAAGAGCGGAAAGCGTAGAAAAGAAGGAATTGGAAAATAGAAAAGGGGAGGATCCTGATTATTAGAATAGAATCCCTCGCAAACGTGCACTAGTAAGTGGTAAGCTAGGGAAAGATACGGAATAGGGACATAGTTCAACTTCACTCAAATATACGTATCTTTTCTCATTACGTATTAAAAGAATAGTGAAACGAAAAGATACGTATCTCAGTTCGAACCTTTGTTCTCCTTCCTATACCTGATGTTATCCTTTTGAGTGAATGCAAAGACCCAATTCGTCCGGGCTGGGATGGCTTCCGAAGGAGAGGAATGAGTGAAACGACTCAAAGATCAAGGAGCTACAAGCCTGTCTCGACTCGACGAATCGACTTCTGATTTGATCGACCCCAAGAAAGATCCTGTTAAAAGGGGGACAGGGAGCATAGAACTCTCTTCAGAGAATAAATGAAATCTCCGCATACGCATAAAGGAATGTATAGAGGATTGCCCAAGGAATGGCATATGAGCAATGGAGCAGACTGATCAGTAATGGCGCACGAGAGCCTTTAGTGCCCACGCTTTAGCCTTTCTGTAGGTAGCATCCCATCTATAGGGGCTTCATCCACTCTTTCTACATATTTATTCATTTCTTAAAAATATTTTATCACGACTTCCGGGCGGGCAGTTACTTAAATAAAGACTTAAGCGGAAAGGGCTAGTGAAAACCTTTCTTTAATCGATGCCAGAAAACAATAGTGAGAGGTTGTCTCTGACTCCCACTACCAAACGAACGGAAGGAGTTGAACTATGTCCCTATTCCCTATGTCTTCTCGTGACACGCGCACAGCTTCCGCAACAGATTAAGAGATCACTTTGATGTCAGGAAAAGAGCCAATGCGTCGATAGCAGGGTAAGGACTCTCCTTCTTTTGCTTTGAAAGCCTGATTTTATTTCGTTTCGGGACCTATAAGTGAGCAAGGAGCAATCTATCTTCAAACCACTCCCGATAGTCCGAGGATGGAAGTTTACTTGTACTATTTTCAGTTTCTCCATCGGTAATCTGCAACTCAAAAGCAAAAAGGTGCTTGCTTCTTCCTTCTTTGGAATACGGATAAGATCAGAAAGGCAAACAATGCAATAGCTTCGGTTAGAGCAAAGCCCAAAATGGCATAACCAAATTATTTATATATTTATAATATATAATATGAGTATTCTCTTTTACAAAGATCTTCCCTTGTTTCTTGATAGCCAAAATTCTCATCCCGGGCCGTGCCCCCCGCCGCGAATATAGTGGAATCAGAATTGGGTGGAATTGAGTTCCCAGACATTCCACCCGAAGAAGACGGATAGAATTGGGAAATTTCGTCCATAAAGAGATACCCGACCGACTTGGAAGTAAGATAAAGAAAAAGAAGTCTCCCCAAAATTGGAACATATCTTACCCAGGTTTCCGGGAGATAAGAATGAAGGAAAAAAACCATCTTTTCTTCCATCAAACGAACACGTAGATAAACTGCCGAAATAGTCATTTCAATTTTTTTACTTTTATAAGAACAAGTCAAATAATAATTATTCCCAGAGTTCGAACCTGCAATCTTCAGGTTATGAGCCTGATGAGTTGACCTATTCCTCTACCCCGCTTCTTCTCTTTCTTTCACTATTCCCCGCCTCAGATTCTATCTATGAGCCTAGGTCTCTCGAGCAAAGTCAGTTGAACTGAGTTGAATCCTTTACTTCGGGTTTGTCGACTCGATTGGCGATTGAGCTTTCCCCCTTTTTGTTGTAGTTCGGGTTTCGGGGGTGCCATGCCCTTACAGTAGTCTTTGTGAATGAGTCAGGCGTGTGCAAGTCTTGCTTTCTGTCTCCCTCTTGCCTTTGAAGTAGACTCTTGATCGAGTGTGGATATTCTGATCTCTCCGTCTAGCCAAATATGCCCTGTGCCATCCTACTGACAGAGACAAGAAGAAAGACTCACTTGGGATACTTGACGGAGGCAAGCGTCGGATCCTTCAAGCCAGTAAGTAGGTCGTTCGTGTCCTGATATTGAGTCAAGCCCCCGGAAGTTTCATCGTATAAGTCGGCATCTGCCCGACTAAGACCTGGTCTTCAATGCCCTTCCCTTTTTTCCTGTAAATAAATAAATCTCCTGCGACAGGTTAGCTATAGGAGTGCCGGAGTGAACCCGGAAAAGAAGTCACTAAGCTCACTCACTCAAGCTTTGTTATGTCCGTCTATGATCCACAGTTTCTACGCTTATTATACGATATTATGATTTCTAACTTTTGATTGAAGATTTGATTAAACTAACTTGACCCTGCCTCGGAAAAACCAGTATCAGACCGACTTGAGCAAGTTAGCGACCATTGGTTCCAATATCGGAGATTCCCATTCCGTAGGATCCCTACTTGATAACAAGAACTTCACTCATACTGATGTCTTATCTTTGTCCCCTAAGGCATCCGAAAACAAAAATTTCTATTACCTTGGGTATCTATTTAGTTACCTAAATGAAGACGATAAAGAAGAACTTCCACTCCAATTAGGCTTGAAAATGGTACAGCCTACCCATAAGAAACTGCGCCAGATGGGGCCCTCAAAGCTAATTTATTCTGTAAAACAACAAAGAGCACTCAGCTACACCAGGAAGGAACTCCCAAAGGCTGCATAGAAACGCCGAAAGGAATCCCGAGGTATGTTTAGTCACTTGAGCAAAGCGAGAGTTATTCAGTTGCTCACACAAAGTGAGAGGGATAACCAATAGGTCATCCTGTACATTTGAATGCGTGGATAGCCACTGCGTGTAAGGGATAGGCAGAAGACCTTTCGGTCGTCGATCGCCCCATAGGATAGGCGACCTGAAGAGAACTATAACATTGCTTGAGATAAAGCGCCCTATCCTATCAACCTATAAAGTAAAGACCTCTTGCTCCCTTCTTGAGTAGCGAGTTTCCGTCCCCCTGAAAGCAAGGTTTTGATTCCTCATTTATGAGTGACTTCGTACCCGCTCGCACACCATACCCTATAGCTTCTCTCAAGCGACTACGTACCTATGACAGCGAGATTCTTGCTGAGAAAGCAGCCTTTTAACGATGAATGTGAAATCATCCACACGATAACCTGAAAAGGCCTTAGATAGCAATAACGATAAGACTTTCGTCTTCTAGTTTCTTGACTATAATGTTTAATCAGATCAGTGCTAGGCGCAGAAGAGGGCCCTAGTCCTCCAGAGTGGGAATCAAATCCAGATCTCCGAGAGAGAAGGAGTGTGGTCTCGGGTCCAGAGATCATAGCTGAACATGCCCTCCCATCAAGGTCAAGTAATGCCTCTCACTCCTAAGCCGAAGAAAGGAAGCAGTCTATGACGACTATGAACCCCAACTTTGAGAACGGGCATTTTCGGGGACTAGCCTCCTTCCTTCTTTCTTCGATCGGAATACGAATCCTGCATAATACCTTTGTAAAGCTACTCTACATTGCAAAGCAACAAAGAGTAAGCCTGACTCCCTTTTTAGTAACAAAATGAAGCATCGAGCGAAAAAAATAAAATAGAAAAACCAATCAACTAATAATCTGGCCATACGTATCTATAATGTAAACAAAGTAGCTACTGCTCGTGCCATTAGTAACGAGATCCAAATAGATTTGGTTCAGCCCTAGAATCTTTTCTGTTATACTATCAGCTTCCATAATAAAAGAATGTTGCACTACGTCCTTGAAACTGAGTCCTTCTGCTAATTCCATACTTTCATTCGTCTCTTTCCAAAGAACCTCGAGCTTGAACTCGATCTTTTGTTTTAACTTCTCCAGGTCCAATACATGCGCATGTTGCGAAAGACTAGTTCGTTCAAAAACTTGGCCTACTTTCAAAGCCCCAAAAATTGCTACCGAAAGAATGAGTGCGAATGTAAGTGTAGTTATGTTACCCTTAAATTCCATTGGCTTGGTTCATTCTTTGACTGCTCTGCTCCCAAGAGAGACTTGTTCTTGCTCACGGAAATCGCCGGTTTGTCAAACCTTCAAAGACATGGGATTGTTTGGGCTCTTGAACCTACTTCTCTTTTATTTTCTTCTTTTTCACAAAGTAAAGCAGAAGTAGGACAAAACTGAGAGTGAGCAGCATAAAGAAAGATGGATTTGTGAATGAGAAATACAAGTCTCCTATATTCATAGGAATCAATGGGATCATTTCGAACGGATCAAGGGGGCTGGGAACATTGAACGACTCTACAGCGCTCTGGAATGACTCTGGGTTGGAGACAGCGTTATCGGCCTGCTGCCCCGTCTGACGAAAAGAGAGAGTGCTGTTTGAATTACAAATGTCTCCACTACGAGAGTGAAGTGCACTACTAAAACATTTCCAAAGTTTTTTGGCACACTTAAAACCTAATTTTATCGCCGGCGCCCCCAACTACAACCATTTATTGCTGTTTTATTGCTTACTAGTACAAATCTGTCTTGTTCCGCTTTTTAAGAAAGACTCGTCTACAATCGCTGGTTGGGTTGGTCCAACCTTCAAAGGCATGGGATTCAAAGATTGGCTGCTTCTAAAGCTCTCTTTCTTCTCTTATGATCTTTCATTCGAAAGAGAAGGAAAGGGAGTTTCAAAGCGTTCACATGCCAATTGGCAACTGTTCTATTTCGTATCATCCTATACTACGCTATTTCACCAACGATCATATAATTACTGAAAAAGGCTGACCCACATAAGGGATCCTGACCATGCGATGACCTATAAGTAAGGCTTTTTCCTTCGTTTCACTCTCCACTCCTTGCCTTTGGTTATGAAACTCAAACCCGTGGAATGGTCCCCGATACTGCGTTGAATCTTGGCTCAGAAGAAGGCTAGCCTTATGCTTGACTATTTCCAATAAGATAGGATTGGATCTTCTTTATCGGAATCTTGTAAAGAAAGGAATCGAGCCTGCATCTCCGCTATGCCCCATCTGTGCTCTTGGTGGGTATCCTTGCTCACTGCCTTCATTTAGGAGTGATATAAAACGCTTGAACTAATAGAACCAACCGGTGCTACCGACTCTATTCCATATGCCAAAGCTTGGAGTGGGAGTTCCTGAAGGCAGAAGAGCTAGCCCTCCGCATGTTTAGATTAGTTCGAAATCCCCTTATATTGGTGTGAGGGTGCGCCACATGGGAGGCCCTACCGCTTGGTCGGTCCACAAAGAATATTCATTTATGTAAATGTATCTGTTGTCACGGGAACATCCCAAAAAACGTACTTTTTTGAAAGGCAATCCGCAATCAATGAAACTAACTATACTAATTCAGTAAGACCAAGACCTTACATACGGAATACATAATATGGCAAAGCAAACATGGAAAGCACAATCAGTATCAGTACGAGTGGGGGGCCGGTGTTGGAACATAATGCTTGGCTGGCGAAGTCGTGGAATTCGGTAGGTACGTCGCTTTGGCTTTTTTCTTTCTAAATGTATTTCTGGTTGGCTAGTCAACGGCTGGCCCTTGAATGAGTGTGCTTGGCTTGCTTTGGTACAATAAAATTGAATATCGTACAGGCCGTCTAGAGCTGCGGGAGATTATCGGAGCAGACCGGATCTCCCAACCAATAGAAACCTTGACAAAGGGAAAGACAAGGCAGAGTTGCCCCTTCTACCATCTGAGGTGGAATACGGATCCTTCTTTTCTTTGCTGAGTTTGTTCTATGGAATAGGCCCTCTCACTCTATCTCATGTCGGAGAAGATTATGTATGAATATGTATGAATTGGAATAGCCACGAACGTGTAAGAGGTCAGCTACTAAGTGGATTTGATTTAAGGTATCTCTTGATCGAAGGGTTCAAGCCGCTAAAGCGGAAACTGCGCCTGAAGCCTTGTGGATTGATTGTGGGGGATTTAGGCGTGTCACGCCAACCATCTTCCAGTTCCCGGATAATGCTTGCCGCAGGGGCTAACCCTATCTTCGCGCATACTTCCTTGGTTGTCTGGGAGTTGAATCAGAAGCATCGAATGAAAGGTTCTTTCCAAGACCATCTGCTATGGACTGCTGTTGCCGGGCGAGGTTCTATCTTTTCCTGGTAGTCCACGGGATTTGACTCTGGGGAAGCTCATTCCTTGGATGGATCATTACTTATACAAAGGATAGTCTCTGTAAGAAGGACCAAAGCGCACAAGCAAGACTTAAAGAACCTACTGATTCTTGCCAGTCATAACAACCAGAACGGGTTAGCCTTCGTTTGCCCCATTGGCGAAAGTCATAAGTAGTGGTGAATCCGTGTCGCTACTAGAAAGTGCTTTCCATAGTTCAATAGAGAAGAGCAGGCCGATTTCCTTGACTTTCTTTTTTATTAAACTTATTAAAAGAATCGTTTGACTTTGAATGCCGAAACCTTGAAAGCAAGGAAGGGCCTCTTTCCATCCATAGAATCTCTTCCTTATGCTAGCACTTTCAGCTATCTTTCTTAACCTGGTTCTAAACAGATTCGCTAGTTGGGTCAATGGGCACTCTTTCACTAGTGATTGCCCTTACCTTAAATGACAGAAGGGGAAGAAGCTCTAACAGAACTTTTCAAAAGAAACCCTAGCGGGGTCTACTTCCTTATCCAAACCTAGAACAGAAGAAAGAGTCTTTAGGATTAGGATGGCTCTGTCCTAGCTAGACCGAGTAACAACAACTTATTATATTATATAAGACTCAGGCCCACATCCCTATACTTCTCCTAAGTGACATCAAAATCCTCTTTCAGCCGATTCAAAAGCAGCAATAGATGAGATGAGGATTTCGCTTGCCTTGGTGGAAGCTCTGGATGTCGGTAGAGCTACTTCTTCACTACGTCCACAGGAGTTTAGTCTCTTTCTTATCTTATTTGCATTAACTCCTTAACTACCAGACAAGAAAGAAGAAGGAATGCAGAGCTATACATAGTCTTACTTCTAATCCGTTCCTTACCCATAGACAACGGGGCACCCACTCAAAACTAACAGGGGCTCCTTACTCCTTCACATCCGACCACCGGGCAGACAGACTTGACTCCCCGATTGGACAGTGGTACTCGAATGATACCAAGCATCCCTTCCTTTGGTATGAAAGAAGTAGCAAGGAGGAATCTCGCTCACAGGGAGGAAAGATGCTNNNGATAGGAATTCCTACTTCAACTAGAGCTTGGAACCTTTGAGTCTTTCCTGCTTTGACCCATAAAAAGAAGAAGAACTTTGGGCTCCTACCCTTCCACAACAGCCCAGTAGCTTCCTTACGGTAAGTTGACCAACTGCTTAAAGTTCCTGACTTATTGCCCTTTGCTTCAAAGAAAACTCCTGTGAAGAGAAAAAAGTCCCTCTGCAAAAGCTTTAGCTCTCGCTTCATGTTCTGTGTAATCGGCTTTTTCTGATCCTGAGGCGCCTGTTTCGGTTTCAACGGATTATTCGGCATCTTTGGATGATTATGCTTATTCCCCCTCTATTCCTTCTGAAACAGGGCCATTCGTCGTAAGCCCTTTTTCTTTTCATGCTCTATGCGTGGATATCTGTTACTATGAAAAGAGCGCATGAATCCTCTTCCACTTCAAAGGGAAATCGCCCCGCCCATTGCAAGGGCTTAGACAAGTAGGCATAAGGAAAGCAGGTAAGAAGTGACGAACTCGGGCATGAAGTATGGTCTGTTGGTCAAAGGAGTTCAGTTCCGAGCCTTAGATAGGTATTTTTTTCTCTCTATGTTCTTTTAGGCTATTACTGACCAATATCCGTAATCTGTCTAGCATATGACTATTGCTGTATAAACGGAAGGATGGAAGTACTAAATGCTTCTATTTAGTTCGGTACTAGGATATTTCTTCCTTTTCATTAGGATGTAAATCTGTTACCTTCTTTATAATTGCTTTCCTTGTCAGACTAGTTTTCTTTCTCTTTCTCTAAATCTTGCTTACTTAAGATTATGCTTTCGGCATAAGATTCTTTCTTTTTCTGTAAATGCTTTCTATTAGCTTTTCCTGCCTTCTTTTCCTAGTTATTAGTCCTTTATTAGTACTAGAGTAAGTAAGATAGGGAAAAAGGGGCAACATTCTCCTTTTCCTTTCGTTTTACCGTTGGGTTCCCTCTTTCATTAGTATTATATCCAGTCGTAGACTTAGGACTTCGATATGGTTTTATTCTCTTCATCGTATCGGAGGATTCTATCCAGTTGTTAATTCTTTTATTTCTCCCTGGAAATGTTCATTCCAATAAAGTTAGATCATTCCTTCTTTCTAATTCCTTAACGCTTCCTCTATTGCTGTTAAAGACTAGAGTCATGTTGATACCTTTCCTTTTCCTTTTTCCCCCAGTAAGAGAGTCCTTATACTTCCTCAATATGCTTTTCTTTTTCTTTTGAGAGTAAGTCAATTCTTTACTTTCTAAGAGCTAAGAGTAAGGCTTTCTTGGCAGTGTCAGCCATAATCTATCTTTATTCAGCTAAGCGAATACGGTCTCTGTAGATTGGAAATCAACTCCAGTTTCCTTCTAAATTTTTCTATTTTTTCGCCCTTTAGGTCCTTTTCTCCATGCGATCCAGTCCATCCAGTAAGCTAGCAAGTTATAGAGTTTGCCATCCGTCCCTGTAATTTCCTCCTCATTCCCTATGCTTTGTGTTGTAGTTTCCTTTCAGCCCCAGTTTTTCTCCCAACCAGCCAAGCCAATGATAGAGTCCGAGGACAGGTTAAAGGTATGTGCCAGGGGTAAGGAAGAAAGCTTTGATTACCTGGGAAAGTCTCTATATAAAGTTATTATTAAAGCGACAGGCAATCTATTTCTCTTCCCTAGGCATGGAATATTCATAGGTAATGGGTGCAGGCAAGGGTACATAGATATTCAAGTCAAGGTAAAGCTTACCTTAGAAAACTCTCTCATCTAACTAGACGCTTACAGGAAAACTCCTAGATGTTGGAACTACACGAGAAGGCAAGAACTCAAAAAGCGAACTGGCTAAAAGTCCCTGAATTAGGGATCCTTCTTAACACATACATGCACCACTCGTGCGCTGGTCGAAGAAGAGAGACTGCTTAAGGGCCTTAGGGATCGCGAAAATCCTTAACTTACCCGCACCTTCTACCTTAAACCCAAGCCTACCCGGAGGGTACATAAAATCCAGTTTAACAGCAAAGCTACTTCGGCATAGAGAGAATATACCTCAGTCAACAGGACTGTTAAGAACCGGACTGCCTCTGAAAAACAACTTTCTCTAGGGACCGCTTGATAGCCATCAAAATGGAAAGTGTCTTCGATCCTCACCAGGATAAATTATTTCTCTCGGGGAGAAGTAGGCAAAGAGAGGATCTATGTACAAGGACGACCAAGAGGTAGCCGTCTTAGCGAAAGGCAGGGTTATCCGATCAGTATAAACCCAGCATGAGGTCACGAAGCTCTTTCCTTTCAGGACGGAAAATTGATCCAATAAGCAACGGAAGAAAGGGACCTTAAGGTTTCCCCTAACGAACTTGTACTGAACCGATCAATTGGTCCACATAGGCTTACATGACCACCCAGTAACTAAGGGTATGGTCTTATAGAAAGATGCGTACCGATCCATCAGATCGGGTACCTTGCCTGGAAGAGATTCCAACTTTCTTTGGAAATTAACCAATAAAAATTAAAATAAAGTAGTATTTCAAAATAGATGAATACTGGTTATTATCTTTCTTAGTGACCGGTATCAACTTGTTAATACTAAATAAGCTTGGGTAAAATTGCACAACCTTATCGGAATACTCATCTCGCCGTGAAATCATCCTCCGATGAAACGAAGGGATGCACCCAGGTAGTCCTGTCCTCGTAAGGGACACAGCACTGGGTGTGGAAGAATGGACTTTCTGTCTAAAGCATATTCAATTTTCATTCCTCTCTTCCTATTTGTTTTGGCATTCTTCTCGAAAGAGGAAGATGAAGAAGCTTTTGCTCATCCGTAGTACCCACTGCCTTCCTTCAATGACTTGGCATTGCTTCCTTGCTTGAACTCGAAAAGGCTTCCAAAGCTTGTTCCTGGCTTACCTATTTTAACTAGAGCTTTCTTCTTCTTTTCAGAGTATTGTACTCATTTCTTTAACCTTTTGTTTTATTCATTCCTTAATCTTAATAAGGATTGCTATTAGTTCTTTTCTTAATATAAGTAAGATAGGAAAAGTCTTCTAGTTAGTTCCGTACGAGGGGATATTTCTTCTTTTTAAGTAGCATGGTAAGATAAGATCCTTCTTCTTTCTTCTTGCTTTCCTTGTAATCTTCTTTTAAGTCTTTCCCCGATCTACTAGCTACACAGGGAAAGAAGTGACTCCCGGGGGAATCCCCTTTCTTTCTAAAGCTAACGAAAGGCCATGGGAATGATTGTTGAATAAAGAAAGTACCACTAAGGAGGCGTCCCTCTTGCCCAATAGTCACTCTGTTCACGTTTAGCTGGGAATGAATGTGAACCAATTGTTGACAGAGATGATTTGATTAGCTTGATAAGGTAGGCTTTCGGATAGTCAATATGATTTAGTGATGGTGTCCGTGGTCTTGTTCAAATGCTTTTTTTTCGGGCCAGGAGCAAGAGGTCTTTTCTTTTCCTGTTCACGAATCCCATGCAGGTTCTCGGGAAGACGACGGTGCGATTTCATCTGTTGGAGGCGTAACTGCAGCAGTTAGCTCTACTCTAAAGGTAGTTCCGTTCTCCTCGGATGAGAATCGGTAGCTGTTAGAATAGTAGTAGCGGTGTGACTGTGACTTTCTTCTTGAAAAAAAAGACTGCTTGACTTGCTTTCCTTGGCGTCAAAGGTAGTGAGTGCATTGATGCAGAGAAGTTGGAATATAGTCAGTGTGCCACGAGTGACTCCTTTTGTTGTAGATTGATTTGACTCTGTCTCCTCCCACTCCCAGGAAGGATCAGATACAGATTCTCTCGTCCTGGTGGTTTGGGCATAGATCGGATTTGCCTTCTACGACGGCTAGTGAAATCATAAAGAGTGCGCTCCCCTTGGGCATGAAGCCATTGGATCAGGGCATCAAATCACAGGCGAAAGGTATTCATTCGGAGTTCTTCCCCGGCTTTGACAGCAAAGCAGACCAGGAATTCTCAGTCTTTTGGGGAGCAACTGGGGAATTGTATTCACAACTTCTTATGCCTGAGTCTCATTCGACGGATGGTCGGTATCGCACCTCAAGAAGGCCAACTTCATTACTTACAAATCGGCTTTGAGAGCCCTTGGCTTGGCGTGGGAAGTCAATCCTTTCTCTTAGTGAACCTTGACTTTTCTTTATATTATTTCTATTATGAGTACATGTGCCGCTTTGAGTGCGATGGAAGCAATTAGGCAGGCCCTTCGCCGTTTTTTCGGATTCGATCCGCTTAGATAGATTATGAATTAGATTTCCGAGGAAAAGACTCTCAGTGCTCAGTGAATGGCTAGGAGTTCCCGAGTTGGACAGTCTCATTATAGAGATGCTGCGAGACAAAAAGTCTTGTCCAAGGGGCCTAATTTCGTATCGAGAACGGGCCTTGGGACCTTGTTGCCGGTCTTTCCTTTCTCCAGGTAAATTTGCTTAGCTTTTTCTTGAAAGAAAGCTCTATTCCCTATAGGATGGAAGAGATTCTCCCCAGCGAGGAAAAGATCCTCGAGAAGGTGAAGTTTACTAAAGACAAACTGGCTTTGGGACCTTTTCTTGGCTTTTGATTACTGAAGATTTGGGAAGGGATTTCCCCTTCAGGATTGTCAGGATTGGAAGTACTTCTGCTAATTTCTAATTCGGAAGCTGAAGCTAATGCCCCGCCGCCCTGACTTTGGAGGAGAGGGAACTAACGAACTCTACGGGGATTCCTTGTGCCTTAAGTAGCTGAGGCGCCTCCCCATCCCATTATCAGAGGTTTGGTTGGAAGATAAGTAGAAGGGCTCTGTACATGGCACTCTCTTAGACTGTATATCCCTTTATACCCGCCAGAAAGAAAGTAGCTTCTTTGATATGGTTCAGTAAATAGGAATCCCAGTAATACAGTCAAGATTGGAAGAAGATAGGAATATGGTCCATATAGGAATGAAGAAAGGGCATGATAGGCTAGTTTGATTCCAAGCCAAGCTGCAGGGCAGGGGCGGGGAATTGCATTCGCTAATAGAGCTTCCTACGATCGCAGCGTGCAAATGGGAAGTGGAATGGTCTGCTTCCACTTAGTAGCCCAAATCCGCGTACCCCCGAAAGTAGGCTTTAGCTACTAAGCTTCGAAAGAAGCCATAGGCTTACGGAGGTTGAAGTCAAGTATTAGAATGAGTCTTATTAGGTTTTCCCTGGGGGAAGGCTCCCCCCAAGCCCCGTGAGTCCCGTCCTGCCCTGCCTTGAACTATCACTCGGAAAGTAGGACACAACACTATAAGAGAGTAGCTGCCAAAACAAGCTCCCTAAGGTCGCACCTAAGATCCGAAGGAATCGCTTGAGAACTAACTGCATACCTGAAGTTTGCTTGTGTGCGCATAGCCTTATCTTTATCTTATCTTTGAATACTTCCGGCTAGAAAGAGATTCTTTCTGTGGTCCGTTCTAGTGACAGCATTTCCATTCTATTGTAAAAAAGTAGGAGCCCTTCTTTTTGCTTTCTTTGCCTTCCTCTCGTTACATTTCATTTCAGGCCATTTACGATCGTTTCAAGGGCCTTCTATTAGATAGTCTAAAGAAAGTAAAGATTGTTCTTGCGGAGAAAGAAAAAAGCTTTGAATTTAAGAGCAAGTCGGTGACGCTTCTTACTCTTTCACCTTTCAAAGAAGTAGAAATAGAAAGGGGTAGGAAAGCGTCTACCTTGTTCAAGTTGCGGATCTCCTTCAAACGCTTTGAGTTCATTCTTGTTCTTCTGGTTCTCCGGTGGGGGAAATGCCCCAGTTCCCCTACATGCATTAAGCGACGACGGCTCAAACGAAGGAAACCATTTCTCATAAGAGAGACGAAAATCACTTAAAAGATTTGATCCAAAGTGAAACGAAAAGAGGCGGTCGAGAAGGAATGAGTGGAAACTATGTTGATTGAGTGCAATTTCTAAATTAGGAAAGATTAGACAGAATCCTACCAATCTAAATCAAAGTTTCCAACAGTGAAAGGCTGCCCCTGTCGGCGGGTTGCTTAGGTCCATGTAGTCCAAATCTCCGCTTAGGAAAGAAGTCCTTTTTTACTTTTTGCGAAAAGGTCAATTTCTCTTAGAGAGTGATCGAGAGAAATTCTCAGTTGGGAGCCGCAGCTAGGAGACATTCTTTTTATCTTTTCCAGTTATGAGCCATTCTTGTGTGGTCCCTTTCGAGCGCTTCCTTCTTTGCTGTGTTTGGAACCGGCTTGTTTCAAGCTAGCCAGAAAGAGAACCAGGGCCCAGGTCTTGGTCTATTTTGACATGATTCTCAATACGCTATCTAAACTAGGTAAGGAAAGGTGGGAGAAAGAAAGCTCTACTTCGGATAGCTGGGTGCATCAACCTCTTTCTTTCGGGACAATACGCGGCTAGTCAACCGGGCCTTCTTTCCACAACTGAAAGAGAATCTGAAGCAGGATCGGAAAGAGAATAAGATTGAGGAGCGGAAGCCAAAAGACCACCGGGAGAGGAGCGAACGAGAGGCGGGTCTTGCTGCGTCAGCTACCGTAGATAGGAGGCTTGAGCCTATAAAGCAGCTTAGTAGTCGGAAGGAAGCAAAGAAAAGTATGCCCGGGTGGAAGTTCAAAGCATCGAAGATGAGTACATGAAAAATGCATACACGATTTTATGCCTAATACCCCTAGAAGAATCAAATTGATAAGCGGGTTAGGTAATGTATATATGTATATTTATTCTCGCGTCAGTAAGGCGAACTGGATCAGAACAATAAGAAATTGACGCTCGAAGAGTTTGTAGGGGAACCTGTGGCTGGCTATCTTATCCTATTGCCTCCCGCTCGTAGATTAACGTTTTCACTTCATTTTGAAGGCGGACATGAATGAGCAGACATCAAGATCATGAAAACTTTCGTTTCATGGGCATACTTTTGTATCAAAATGGGACTTGTCTTGTGAGTGAGGACACATCCAAGTCAATAGCGTCAGTTTTGCTGGGTGAAGAATTCTTTTGTCCGTATTTCGACTCGGTACGCGTGGCTAAGCCAAAGATCAAGGGCGGGTGGGTAATCGATCTTTCCCTCACTACCGCCTCCCACGGCTGCTAGAAAGCACTTACAGGCCTGCTCCGAAGTGAGAAAGGGAAGATCTTGGTTCTGGAAGAAGCGGGTTCCGGCCCCTCCGCATCTTCATAGTCAATCGAGAGAAGTAAGTCGGTTCGGTGAAAGAACTCTATCCTTAACACATAGGCTTCGACGTTGCTATTGAGCTATTGCAACTAAGAAGCTATGAGTTAAGGCTGGATGGGTTTGTCGGTAATAGACCACCCTCCTAATCCGCCGGACATCGATATGATACGTGTCCGAGGGCTTAGGCTCTGCCTACCTAGTCCCCCACAGGGGGGATATTCTTAAGAGGGAGATACTTTCTTTCTCTTTGCTTTTCATAGCTATCCCTTCGTACTCAAGGGATGAAGGAATGAATGCAAGACTTAGCCCTGAAAGAACAGATACTTGACAGCTATGGGAATATGGGCTCCTTTTGGAGAGCTTTAAGATAGCATGTAGAAAGCCAACTCCATTTCCGTTCTGATTTACTGCACCATCAAAGAATATTTGCCAATCATGAGAAGTTTCGTATTCTTCTTCGCCTACCGCAAATGGAATAGCTTCGTCCCAAAATCAAGCTCATAGTCAGGCACGGGATGATCCGCAGGTGGTCTGCTATTGCCTGCCCCTTGTCTTACTCATTTAGAGCTTCTGGGTGACGTACACAATATCGAACTCTGATAGTAACATCTGCCACCTTGCTGTACAGCCCGTGAGGGCTGGCTTTTCAAAGAGATACTTCAGCGGGTCCATCCTTGCAATAAGCATGGTCGTATAGTTCAACATGTAGTGGCGTAGGCCCATGTAAGAGCACAACAGGTCTTTTCGTTAACCATATACCTTGTCTCATAATCAGTGAACTTCTTGCTGAGTATAGTAAATGGCTCTTTCCTTCCCACCCCTTTCATCGTGCTGACCAAGGACACAACTCATGGATGCTTTCATTACTGACAGATACATCAGGAGAGGTCGACCAGGCGTTGGCGGGGAGGATTGCAACTGGGTTGATCAGCCGGTATTGGGGGCGGGGGAAACTGACCCGGGCTCCATTTCTTAAGATCTTCCGTCTCTCTCCTAAGGGCCCTCTTCCTATTTAGGGGGTTGAATTACTGTGAGCTCGCAATGAGCTTGGAGGCGTCTATGTGTGTGCTACAGCTAAGTGGGGGTGAGGGGAATAGGGCAGAGTATGGGTAAGTTTTCTATCTCAAAGGCCCTTTTTCTCTAATATAGGATAAATCCTATTGAGCAATTATAGAGTCATTTCAGCAGAGAAAGATTGGGCACTGGAAAGGCGGAGTTATTAAGACGACGAGTTAGACTTTTTATCAAAGTAGGGTGATTTAGCGGAACAGGCATCTGTCGGCCGGATCGATAAGAGTGTGAGGAGGTGTTTATGGGGGCTGCCCCCCAAGGGGATTAGTGGATTAGTATTCGCTTGTCATTTATCCTATCATAAGACAAGGCCTCCATCAATGGAAGCTTTTTGCCCACTCCACTAATTGAGAGTGGCTAGCTTAACTCTGAGGAAGAGACCGAAGAAATGGCAATGGAGTGAGAACTGTATGACCCTTTGCTTTAAGGCTTCATTTTACCTTCTTCTCCCCTCTTCTCTCTTTGAATCGGCAGCTGGAACGTCTGCCCTGATCAATGCGAAATTTCTAAATATGGGACATGATTTGATTGAAAATGTGTAAGTCATCAGAGAAGGGAGATTGAACAGAATTGATTTGGAAATAGCAGCTCAAGTAGTTAAAGAAGCTTCCTATTCTGAGGCTGTGAAGGTGGCGGAAAACGACGGGTCTTCACTATAGGCAGTTAAACAATGCCTACCATGATTGGTGTATGTCCATCTTGAGGCGAATACCGCAGGATGGTACGTATGCTTAAGAAGGATGGAGTGGAAACAGTCTATCCTTCTAATCGTATCAGGTACCTTGCTAAACTGAATTCAAATCCTTTGGCTTGGCATTTCGGTAGGGTCTCAGTCAGTTTTCTTTGCTTTTTTGCTCGACGTAGATCGAGTGAATGTGAATTGGGCAGCATTTGCCGTAGCTAAAAGGGTTCTCTTTCTGTCTTTCTTTTTTTTTTGCTTCTTCTTTGAGTTTTCAGTCTTGCGAGTGGTCCATTTCCCTAATCCGTCAGCCCATCTATTCCTACCTACCTTCTCTACGGCCGGTACGTAAGCATAAGGTAAGCATTCGGCCTAAGCCTTCTTAGTGTCTTAGCTATCCAGCTAGGGTACCTTTAATTATTCCTTGATCTAAAGAGGGTTTATCATTGTGAAATGCGCCCTTACTACTTACACTTCACACTAACTTTATCTTCAATTCCTCGACGATCAAAAACCTCGGTAACCGGCGCTACGACCCCGCAAGGCACTACTGTAGCACTCATTGGCCCGTCATTGATGTCTCAACTATCAGAGCTTTCATTCTTTTTCAGATGAAGATTACGTCTTTGTGTTATATACGCAATTCTATGTTTGTTGCTGGAACTTTCGAGCGCTGGAACGAAGCAAAAAAACGAACGCGTTAACTTAAGTGTAACGTAGTGAAACGAACACCTACCTCTGAACTCCTACCTTGGAACCTTATTTCTACTACAAAAGGCCAAAACAGCCCTTTGCTTCTTGGTTCCCTTTGGTTCCCTAAGCCTAACATTCCAACTCAAAAGGTTATCCATGGGAAGGGCCAGCCCCACCCACCCCTTTATCAACCAACTCAGCTTCTGTTCTTATACCTTGATCTTCAATCACTGTCTCCAAGAGTTCAAAAGAATTTCTAACTGGTGTCTCATGCTGCACAGTCACAACTATACTCATTCGTTTACCAACCTGCTGCCAAACCTCTGAAGGTTGTTCCACCACAGGTGCAGGGTCAGCATTAAAAAGAGGAGCTGTCTTAGGTCTCCAAACCCAATTCCCTTGTTTCTTCAACCAATTTTCCTCTTCATGACCGTAAAGTTTACAGTGCCCACATAGCACAGGCAACCATTCAAAATGAACTGGTTGTTGTTTTTTTTTTTCGAACAACATTAATAACTCAACAATTCACACACTAGGAGCACTTAGTCTAGATGCCACCTTATCTATTAAGAAGGGTTCATCTATAACTAAGCCTCAGTTAATCTATACAATATATTTTGCCCATCTTCTCTATGCTTCCCTGACTTAGCTAAATAAGAAATCCTCCCATCCCGAAACCGGCCCTCACTTTTTTACACGTTTCCTGAATACTTTGTCGCTTGCCCTGAAATATTGACGCATTTCTATCCAGCCACAGGTGATATCCTATGGCTGCAAAAATACAGCAGTGAAACCATTTGTCAATTATGTGCTTTTTGCGTAGAATAGCTCGTTGCCATTGTATCCATCCAGTAGGTCTCCAAGAGGTATTGCACCAACTGAGAACAACTTCTCTGACCTGCCGAGCATGACTGCACTCAAACAATAAATGGTCCACAGTTTCACCAGGATTGTCACACAGACCACAAATATTCTGTCTGCCAGGTATATGTCTAGCCAATAACGCATTGATAGGTAGTCTATCTTGCAGGGCCAACCAAAGACGAAATCTATGCTTAGGGACAATACTCCTACACCATATAAGAATGGTGTCTCTATGTACCTGTTGATGCTGCAGCAACCATGAGTACCCTTTAGCTGGACAATATTCACCCTTGTGTAGAATGTCTGGTGATGAAGCACTGAAAGCTTGCTGCCAGTGATGCTTCTGTTTGCAAACTTTCCTCCAGTACCAACAAACATCAACTCCATGTTTGTACTACCACCTAGAAGACCCAGACTTAGAAAAAAATCCCCCTCGGGAAGAGTCATTAGAGGGTTTAGGGAAGTCTTTTTTCTATTGGAGCCTAGCAACATTCTTTCTTCGCGAACTTATCTTACTTCCCCTAACTTCCTTTCTTTACGGGATTTTTTATTAGAGTTAACCTGCTCGGGGCCTTAGGCAGGGGTGAGTTAATCAACCTATCTTTGCCAATCAACAAGAAGGCGGTTACCGCAGAGAGGTGCAACCCGTAAATGCTGATCATGCCTTGGAAACGTTCCACTCTTCCAACCGAGGTTCAAATCGAACTTTTTCCTCTCCTCGTACCTGCTTTCCTTCTCGATGCCAACCCGTACGTACGCGAGTGTTCCCCTTATATTATAAGGAATGAAATTCCAGGACAGAATATCTGAAACTGAATAGGAATACTTTAGCCAAAAGAACGGGACTGGTTCGCTAGCCAAGGAAGGAAGCAGCTTTCTATCTAAAAAGGAACGAACGAAGCCCAAAGCCGATTAACAAAGAAAAACTTCAGCTAGAGCAGGTAAACGATCTTACGCCAGGTCGGGTTTCTGGTACCGGGTAAACCTCTTGAATTTGTGGCTTGCTGTGAGTCTAATGGGGGGTGAAATATGCTCAATTGGAAGAAGGAAGGTGGTAGTACGAGGTATGTTTTTATGTCCCTTGGCTGCTAGCCCACACACTGCTTGCCCATCACAAAGGCTGACGGCCCAAGAGCTGATAAACCAACTCGTAGCTCTTCCCCGGGCCCAAGGCTCAGCTTGAAAGGAGAGGAGGGAAATTCCGTATGTAGTGTATCGGAAGGTCTTTCCTTACGTACCTTTGAGCATAAGAGCACAGCTTTGATTAGATAGTCACGCCTCCCATCTCATTCTCTGGTCACGTATTCGTCCTATCTGTTCTAGTTTTCGCTCATGAATGCTTTCACTTCCTCTGTTCGTTGATTAGGCTGCTTGACTTCGGCAGTTAGCAATTCAGATACTCCTTTTCAAGCTGACTTAGCGTGTTCCCCTGCTACTCCTCATTTCATCCTAGCTGCTTCGCTTACAAATGTAAACAATTCTCCCCTTTCACCTCAATCGCCAAAAAAAATGGAAACTTACAATGCCTACAGAATTGACGTATGCCCGGGCTCAGTTTCTTTACCTTAATAAACGGGTGGAACCAACTCTCTTTGAAGCCTTCCAAAGAAGAGAAGTTGCCCTTTGAGCAGTAGCACGAGGATGCCCGCCCCCAGAACGGTTGCTTGCCCTGGCGTAAGATTGTTAACCGGCTTTATCGGCGGCATAAACAACTACTATTCCGGTCGAAGAAAGGCGAAACCTAGCCAGCAAAAGCTTCCGTAAGACCAGTGAAGATTGGTTTCAGACGAGAGGAAACCTTCTATGTTAGAGTTGATGATTTAGCTGCATCGGTTTCAAGCCTGACGCGCCGGTATGAGACCGGATTCTTTACTTGGAGGGGAACTAAAAGCAGACCCTTCCCCCACCCTTATTAAGAGGTTATAGGATTCATTGGTTGATAACGGGGAATAGCTACATTGACTTAGTGACCGAGCTGCAGATTGTTAACAGGCTTTGGCTACTTATGAGTTGGTTCCCCGGGAAGTTATTCTTAAGTTTGGTCAATTCTCTTTCCTAGCTTAGCTTGGTATGTAGTACTGCTAGTCTTGAACTACAAGCCATATGAACTATGGAAAGCCTATTTCGACATATTCAATCTTAACCTCTGAGAACCCCGAAAAGCTCTAGCCAAACGACATATCCACGCCGTCTGGTCTAATTCCCTTTCAAAGTATGAAACCTACTCGCTCGCCTATGGATCGCTACTATGGAAGAAAACTAACTCGAATGGACTGCTCCTAAAGACTTCTCTTTTTGGCTTCGTTTTTTTGCTTCGTTCCAGCGCTCGAAAGCCGTAGCGCGCTAGTGCGCTCTCCGTTTTCTCGCTTGCTACTTGAAAGAAGAAAAGGAAGATTGAGCAAGGCAAGGGAGAAAGAAGTTGTCCCCTCTTCTCTGGTAACCCGCCGCTGGTCATATAGAGCGCTCCGCCCGCCACCGCATATGTAGAAAAAGAGGGAGCGGGGAAGGAAGAACATTTGACTTTTTTTTACACATGAGGTGGCGAGTTTGGCTAGGTAACATAATGGAAATGTATCGGACTGCAAATCCTGGAATGACGGTTCGACCCCGTCCTTGGCCTCGGAGAGTAGCGAGCAGCACTTTCAAAGAAGAAAATCAATCAAATGGCATAGTAGAAGGGGGCTTTCCTTTGTTTGTTCAAAATCCACAGACAACGGAACTGTCAAACCAAAAAAAGACAAGGATGAGAAGGAGCAAGCGGAGGCTCGAAAGCCGGAGCGCGCTAGCGCGCTTTCCGTTTTCTCGCTTCAATAGAATGAAATTTGGAAGGGTAGAATACGCCCCATGGTCGATCGAAGGTCCTGTACTAGAAGAACTCAAATGAATCTATCTTACTTTCAATCCATCTTTGTCCAGCCAGAAAAGAAAAAAATGTTAGACCAAAGCTGACACAACCGAATTGGTTGAAGAAAAGGAAACCCCAACGACCTTATACTCCCGCCCCAAAAAGCGGAAACCGAACAACCACCAGGCTGTCGAGGACACGTCTGAAGAGGAGGCGGGCGCCCTCTAAGTTTACCACCCTAACCACTAATGGACTATGAGGAGAGCAGGCGAACGGGAACCGACCGAATCACTGTAGCAAACCCTCCCTTTACTCAATGGATAGCGCTTATCCTCTTTCAATCCAAAAAATGAGAAATGGGAGAGAAAAAGGTCTTTCTTTATATGAGCGGCTTTGCACCTGAAATAGGACTCCATAAGAATGAGTCGGGGCTTTCAAAAAGATGAAAATGCAAGGGGTAAAAAGAAAGTCTTTTGAACAACCAACCTGACATAAGGATTAACGCTCGCCCACTTCAAGCAGATGGAGATTCTCGGACAGGGAAAAGCGGCAAAAGACATCTATTAAACAACACCAAGAAAAAAGCCAGACCATGTCAAAGAAAGTACGACGTGATGATTGCCATGAATGCTGCCCTCGAGGACGTGTACTTCAAGGTCTTTGCCGATTCCGCACAACATGGTGCACCTCTCAGTAGAAGGGCGTGAAAAGGCCGTGGAGACTTTGACCGAATGAATATAACGAAAATGGATGGATAGAAATTTGGATTGAGGAAGAGAATCCAGGATGAACGCTTTTTTCGTTCGCTATGTGCTGACTTCCTGCGTACTCGCGCGATCGATGGACGAGGAAATTGCGTGAATGACGAGACCGGCCTAACCTAAAGTCTTAGCTCTTCCCTCTTCTGATGGTGAATGAAGATTGACTGACACGCAGAACCAATTCGGAGAAACAAGAAGCATGGAATGAGATAGGCGGCGGAACAATGTGTTATAGCGAATTCAAAGACTCGATGGATTTGGTCAAGGACGAAATCAATGTTGAGTCAACAATCATCGAGAAGGGCACCACCAAGCGAGATCGAGACCAGCACAAAGTGACGGGTCCTGCCCGTCAGATAATATCTGCTAATAAAAAGGCAAGCTTTAGCTTGACTAACAAGCGAGAAAGAAAAAGAAAGTGGGCGCGCTAGCTGCAATCAAAAGCGCGAACCTTCGCCCTGACGCTTTTCGTTATAGGCTCGAAGCTATTTGACTTTGATTGCAGGGTATCGTCAGATACTGAAAACATCAAATTACTTTGGCTTTTTCTGATCGGAATCGATTCTATGATTGAATAGCAGAAGTGCTACTTAGTAGTCGTCACTCGGAGAGACAGACAGAGAGGGGACTCTATCATACCTGCTAACTCCGCAGATGAGAAGTAAGTGATCAGTTTTTGGCAGGAAAAGTTCGACTATAGGTAGAGTGAGTCTACTTAGCGAACTGGAAGGACGCGGAGATCGATTGATCAATATGAATCTCGAGAGTGGATGGTTGACTGCCGCCCCCTTGTCCTGGAGTCTCTCCGGCCTTTCAGGGGCTTGCTATCGTAAACTTTTCCCCGGTGTATGTGAAAAAAGTGACGAAGCCATTTCTAAACTAGGTTAGTCCAAAGAACGAGAGTCGGCTTCCGACAGTCCGTTGTTCCTCAGTAGCTCAGTGGTAGAGCGGTCGGCTGTTAACTGATTGGTCGTAGGTTCGAATCCTACTTGGGGAGAATTTCGTTTTCTCGCTTTTCTGACCTAGCGACCCCCGTCCTTCGTAGCCATTTCTAAAGACGCAGAATCGTGGGACATCAAAAGTGGGAAGTTTCTTGTTGGTTTTTATTCCTCACTCTCGTATAGGTGAACTTGGTTCGTTCAATTCTTAGGGGGAAGAAGGATCCACTGGGGATGAATGGGCAGACGGAAGTAGTATCTTCATTAGAAAAAGGAATTAGTCTCCACTAGCGTCATTCGAAGAACGAACTGAAAAAGGCTTACTGTTTAGGTAGGATAGATGGATATGGTCCAATGGCATGGCTAAAGCTCTGCCAGCTTCTTGTAGACTGAACTTTCTTTAGGCGGGTAAGATTCACGAATTTTTCTTCGCCACTAGTGACAACGAAGTTGAAGGTAAGACGCAAGGAGGAAGGAAGATCTCCACTCATTTCATTCAGTGCCTGCGGTAAGGCAAGGCGCGACCCACAACAAACGAAGGGGGAAAGCTTGCTTGCTGTAGCCCTTTTTTAGTAGACTAGGCTTAGTAAGCGTAAGCTATTTAAGTAGGCTCGAGAAGGGTAGGCTCGCAGCTTCGCTCAGCAGAAGTCAGAGACTTTCTTTTTTTTTTTCTATTAGTAAAGCGCTAGCGCCCCTATAGAGAGAGGAGCTTTGAGGGGATAGGGGAAGAAAACAAAGACGGTTACTCCTCCCTTGCCGGAACATGGCTCGTTCAGTCACTTCACTCGTTGCTCGCTGGCTTGTTCATTCACTTGCTCATGAACTCGCAGCTTCGCCAGAAGCGACGAAGGGGGGCTGGGGAAGAAGGCCGACGACTACATAAGAGGGAAGCTGTCTACGAAGCTTTGCCCCTTGCTTTACAGAGATTGTTATGAACTGACTAAATGACGTCATTCCCCCGGAACGCTAGCGTCGCGTGACGTCTTAGTTTCCTTCTTGAAAATCAATAAGCTTATTGATTCAGGTTCTGAAAGACCTCCTTCTGTCAACCCGGGCCTCGGCCCGGGAAGGGGAGAGTGGCCGAGTGGTTAAAAGCGGCAGACTGTAAATCTGTTGAAGTTTTTCTACGTAGGTTCGAATCCTGCCTCTCCCAGAAGAAAGTTGTAGACTGAAGAGAAAGAAGGCATTCCTCAGCTCCGGAAGGCCAACCGAGCGAAGCTCTTTCTTTTGGCCGTGCCGTGAAGTTAAATTGTATCGTATGTTAGTTAGAGAGGTTAGCGAACTACTACGATCTATAGATTATCCATCTATATCCAATCCCAACGAGAATAGAAGCTTTTCGCTTCCGTCAAGCTTGTAATCGTAGTCTTGACGCTTATGTAGTGGTCGGCCTTCCTACACGCACGCGCTCGCAAGTACAACTTGCCTTGGTTCGGGACGAAGCCAAGCAAGCCGATACATACGATAGGCGAAGGAAAGACCCCCCGCGCCTGGAGAACGCAAGTTTGATCGAGGATTGGAGAGGAAAGGTGGAAGAAAAGGCAAGGGATGGATTGTTGAGTCTTTGTGCGAGCCGTATGCGGTGAGAGTCGCACGTACGGTAACGAGGGGGGTTCGCGTCTATACGTGTAGTGTGGTGCTTGGGCCTACCCACCCTATTTGTTCCATGATCTATGGGTCTACTGGAGCTACCCACTTCGATCAATTAGCCAAGATTTTGACCGGATACGAAATCACTGGTGTTCAATCTAGTGGTATTTTTATGGGGATTCTTTTTATCGCTGTAGGATCCCTATTCAAGATCACTGCAGTTCCTTTTCGGGCGGCTGTAGGACGGACGGCCGCCTATAAGTGGTAGGGTAGGGTGGGTGGTACCGCTCAGATTGCGGCCAATCTTCCTAACCGCGCGCGGGCCGGGCTTAGAGCGCGTGAAACTCATCACTACCTCGTAAGGGCGTTGAGACCATAGCATGTTAAACGAAAGCGCCGCTTTCTCTGTAGTGTTGTCACACAGCTGCCCGCCTAGAAGAGCCACTCGCTCAGTAGTGTTGTCACACAAGATAAGCACGCCGCCCGCCTGCTGGCCGGGCGAATCGAAGTTCTCTTCCGGTCAACTGTCCACCCAGTCAAGTGCAAAAAACACAGTAGAATCACGCAATGCACGCTGCTGGTGTGCTTCCTGCCCGCGAGGAAAGAAAGAAGAGCGACAAGGTTCAGTTCAGATTTGACTGTTTGCAGTATGGGAGCAGATTACCCAAAAAATCCCTGGGAACAATGAAAAAAATAGATATCTCGGTATCGAAAACTATAGGAGGCTGTATTGGCGAGATCCAACGGTAAACAGCTGCCTAAAAGAAAAACCGCCTGGAAGTCCGAGGACCTTTAGTACTGTACCCTACCCCCGAACCAGCAGCCTTCGCGCCAAGCTTCACCGCCCTTGTCCCTTTCCTTTCTCCATTCTACCTTCTTCTTTGCTTTGTGAAAAAAAAAAGAGTAACAGGCAAAGCGTCAGTGGTTCGTATGCCTACTTTTAAGACCTAGAAGACGAAAGGGAACGAAAAAGGTTTCGTTTCCGGGTTTATGGATTGGATTCAGTCAGCGTCACGACCGCAGAAAAATCCTGGAGTGACGGTTACCGGCGAACGCTTTCAAAGGCGACCCTATAGAGTTTCCGGCTGTTTCCGTCATTGAAGTAGCCTTTCGTCGCCTTACCAAAGGAAAGAAGTCACTATCAAAGAACTCACACGACTGAAGTACCAAAGGTGCGCTCCGCCCGATGACTAAAAAAGAAGTTTGCGCGCTCATTTCAGTGATGAGGTCGCAAAGATCCGAAGCGGGCTCCTTTTGTTTTATTCAAAGGGCGAACAGCCCCCCCAACTAGTCGTATGGGGTGGGGTGCTTGTGGTAAGCTGCCTTGGATATGAAGAATTCCTAAAAAAAAGGCAAAGCTCTATTCTTCTAAACAAATTTGACGAAGATCTTTCTATCAATATCAAAGAATGAGTGTTCGATATAGGGGATAGGATCTATCTGCTCTTTTTCTTTCTATTTTCTTTTTCGTCATAGAAAAATCTATTTCTCGTTTATCTATCTCTTATTGATTTAATCTATTCATCAAGTCAAATTTCGAATTGGGTTCTCTGAAGCCCCGAATGGATTGGAGCCTTTCTGCCAACGAAATGAACGCGGAGCCTGTTCCGAATGCTTCTCTGATCCGGAAGTTCTCGCTTTGAGAATAAGATGCTTCTCCCCCTTCCTCTGTCTTTTCCCGCTTTGCGTCTCTTCTCTTCTAACGCGGGCCGGGCTTAGGCGGGCGCGGAAGGAAGAAACCGGCTATAAGACTTCTGTTAGCCTTTTTTTTTTCAGTGCAACACAGGAAAGCGCCCTCTTTTTGTCATCCCTGCAGGTTTCAATCTTTTTTATTGAACGCATGGCATAGCGTTGACCCTTCTTCTCATGTTTGAGCCTATGTTCAAACCAAACCCACTCCCTATTTGAGTAAGGCTGGAAGCCCGCTTTCTTATGATAAGAGAATGCTTTCTCTAACGCGGAGATCGAGATTTTCTTTCTTTTTCATCGAAAACGAAGAAGACCGAGAATGTACATCTTTCGAAAGAAAGATGGGAACACGTCGACCGCGGTGGTCTGATTTTCGTTCCGCTCGCTGGCCTATTGGGATAGCAGCCTTTGGGCTTTGCCTGCTCTTTTGAATAAGAAATTCCGGCTCGGCTCGGGAAAGCGCTGGCAACAACTGAAAGGAAGGGGTCCATGTAGCTGCTGCGTCCGCTCCCTTCTTAGTCAATAGAGCAGCAGGTTCGGCATCTACTACAAAAGAGAGAATCCACTTCAGATAACCACGCCTCCGCTAGGCAGCGTGTGGAATGGCCGAGAGCGGACCTTTTTGGATATATAATCCAAGTCGAGAGTGGAGTTACGGGAACAGCCGTCTGATGGAAAAGTACTTTCACGTTCGGTTCAGAGAGCACTTTTTTCGTTGAGAATTCTTCGTTCCCTTTCGTGTGAAGCGGCGAATTCTTCACTTTTGGGGCCCCATCTATTCCATCTCTCGAGCCCAACAGAAAACCCCCCTCCCCTTCGGACTCAATATCTTTTTTGACTCTATATATGTGGGCACCTGATATCTATGAGGGTTCACCCACCCCGGTTACAGCATTCTTTTCTATTGCGCCTAAAATTTCTATTTCTGCTAATATTTTACGTGTTTTTATTTATGGTTCCTATGGAGCTACATTGCAACAAATCTTCTTTTTCTGCAGCATTGCTTCTATGATCTTAGGAGCACTGGCCGCCATGGCTCAAACGAAAGTCAAAAGACTTCTAGCTCATAGTTCAATTGGACATGTAGGTTATATTCGTACTGGTTTCTCATGTGGAACCATAGAAGGAATTCAATCACTACTAATTGGTCTCTTTATTTATGCATCAATGACGATAGATGCATTCGCTATAGTTTCAGCATTACGGCAAACCCGTGTCAAATATATAGCGGATTTGGGCGCTCTAGCCAAAACGAATCCTATTTCGGCTATTACCTTCTCTATTACTATGTTCTCATACGCAGGAATACCCCCGTTAGCCGGCTTTTGTAGTAAATTCTATTTGTTCTTCGCCGCTTTGGGTTGTGGGGCTTACTTCCTAGCCCCAGTGGGAGTAGTGACTAGCGTTATAGGTTGTTGGGCGGCCGGAAGGTTGCCACGAGTAAGTCAGTTTGGGGGACCGAAGGCAGTTCTCCGTGCACCGGACACGTAGCTTACCGAATCAGTTGCGACACGGATGGGAATGCATGCTACGAAAGATAGGGTCGAGTCTGATACATCAACCGTCTACTCAATATCTTCGTACGAGTCCACAATCACTACACGAGATGAACTTTGGTTTGGTGAATTGAAGTTGGCCTTAGGTGTAATAGGACTCCCAGTTACTGCGCACGATCGTATACTGAGGTGCTCCCCGCCGGTTGTTGGAACGACGCGAGCCGGGCCTCAATTCATAAAGATAAAGGGCTGTTTAGTAACAATAAATAGGAGGTTCAAAATTCCCCATCTCATTGAGGGCGGAAAACGAATCGACATCTCGATGTGATACAGCCTTTTCTCTATTTTAGTTGGGAAAGAACGGCGAAGTCCATCCAAACAAACCGTCCAATGAAGAATAAGAAGAGAGCAAAGCGCATGCGGAACGGACACAGAAAAAAAGAAGTGTGGAAGAGAAGCAGCCGAGCTCATTCCCTTCGCTTCCTGGGCCCAAAGCAGTGCAGTCTTTCCTGGCCAAATCAAGGATTTGGGGCTTCTTTTGCTACGCTACTGAAATAGAAAATTGGCTTGAAGAATCTATATGAATAGAAAGATAGATCTATCCGTCTATCCTATCCGATTTCGATTTTGATATCTAAAAAAGAATCGATTTCATTCAACGTTTGATTCAAAGAACTGCGCTTAGCCCCCCCGCTCATGAAACGGCTTTGCTGCAATGTGGATGGCAGAGGGTCCGTAGTACCCGAAGCACTGGAGTGATCCAGTAGCGGGGAAGGGGCCTAGAAGTGCCTACTACTACACCACACTACACTTGGCTCTACACATTTACAGAGCTAACCCCTGTCCAGTGCCTGGCAGAGCTAAGGTAGCTTGCTTCTACTCTTTATCCCGCACTTCGCCCAGGCTAACGGGGCCTTACTTTTGAAGGGGGGAGAGTGGAGCCTCGAGAAGGACTGTTGAGAGGAAGATCCTTGGCCCTTCTTCATTCTCTACAGGGTTCCAAACCTTTCTTCAACATAGGTGACAACGAGCAGGGCAGAGATGGAAGAGATCGAACACGGGAATAAGAAGTCACTGAAGTGACCTTATCGATCATTTTGATAGAGGGGGATAGAGAAAGTGGACAAAAGAGAAAAGCATTTCCCAGTCGAAAAGACCTTTTTCGTCAAGCATTTTTCATCGAACTTTGACGGTTTCAGAATCATATTGAAAACGCTCAACACCCAAGCCCTTCCTTCGTGGAGCCCTCTATTGTAAGTGATCCGAACCTGCCCGGAGCGAGCCTCCCATAGAGGCCTTTGAAGTTGGTGAGCCGTATGATGGGAAACTATCTCCTGCGGTTCGGAGAGGACTCTTTTTTTAGTTAGTACCCTCTCGGAGTGGACCCTTTCACTCTATTTTATTATATACGTTTAGTGAAAAGAATGTTTTTTGATACACCTAGGACATGGATTCTATATGAACCAATGGATCGTGACAAGTCGTTACTACTAGCAATGACTTCCTCTTTCATTACTTCATCCTTTCCATATCCTTCTCCCTTGTTCTCAGTTACTCATCAAATGGCACTCAGTTTATATCTTTAAGTTCGATCATTGACAAGGTTCAAAGAAAGGGTGGGCCATTGATAAAGAATCGATTCCAAACCACAATGCTAGCAGATGGTGGGCCTCCGCTTTTCGGCATATCGAGACTTCTTCTTCCTCAGCGACTTGGCAATAGCCTGATTCCACACGGGCAAGGAAAGGCAATGAATATTGTTTAGATATCCCCGTCAAAGCGTCAATCTCCAGAGATGTCTGCCTCTTTTGGACAGTTAACTTCTTTTCTTTTTCCAGCCGAAGAGGGGAGGCGGTGTAGTCGGGATGTGAAGGCAAGAATAGGCTGCTTGAGCGAGGGCCTTCCTCCAGCAGCATATTCTCACTTTCAGTTGCTGTTCCAGGGACAGGAGGGGGGTTATTCTAAAATCTATATAAGTAGGGGTTCACATTGAAGACTGCGGATCGCTTAGATCGGAGCGATTTACTGAATTTACTTCACTGACAAAGACAGTCCGATCATAAAGAATTTTATGCACCCGATTTGAGATCGGAGAATAGGTTGTTGCTGCCATTAAACCACCACAATCTTTGGAGCGGCATACCATATCTCGTTGAATTTCCTACTGCAACAATAAACTCCTTTTTCATCTGTCCTTTCTTCTCGCCGCATCCATCTCCTCCTGGTGAAGGAGCCCGCACTTCGTCAGGCCGAGCGAGGGGTGATAGAATAGCAAGCAGGGTCACTTCCGCAAGCAAAGGAAAAGACCCTTCCGGTGAGATGAAGCTCTCGCGCCGTCAAGACCAGCGCTATCGCATCCACGCTAACTATGCACCGCACCCTTCGGTTCTGAAACGAATGATACAGCACTCGCTCTGAAGCAGCAGCCCCGATTTCGGTTTAACTGAAATTGTTTGTTGTTGTTGGTTAGTAAGTCCTCTTTTAACTAGTGCGCTGAGCAGCTTCTCAGGCAGCACCCTGTGGTGCTTGATAGGAACGAGCCGACGAGCGTATGCGTCAATCGCGCGCAACAAGCTTGCTTCTGCGCGGCGTTAGGTCTAATCGGATAGACCTATGGAACTATTGGGACTACTACTGACTTGCTTGGTGGTATTATCAGTCGGTGAAAAGCCTTGCTTCGCTACAATAACACAGGGAGTTGGCCAACGAAGAGGAGACTTCCTCTGACATTCTAAACTCATACCGGACTTTGAATTCCTTTCGTTTAGCTCGGTATGAGTAATTGATACACTGCCCACAGGTCAGTCCATTGATAGGCTCATCGGGCTTGTTGTGTTGAAGAGGTGGGCTGACAAGGAGAGGAATCATTCCCATCGGTGAAATGAATCTCTTCTCCCAGATCTTCTTTGTAGTCCACCGTCGGTATATGTATGAATTCATGTTGGCAGTCTAAGTTGGAGCAAGCTACGGCTCTTTGGCTTTATGGCGCGCTTTCCGTTTTCTCGCTTGGAAGACTTAATATGTAAACATCTATGAATAAGAGTGAATCCCAAGAGAACTGTAATGGCTATTAGAAGAGGTTAGACAACTCAATACTCTTTTTCTTCCCGTACCCGACCCATAAGGTCATAAGTTTATTGGCTGTCCCTATAGCGTCAGTCAAGCCAGGAGTTCGCGTTTTAGTTTGAGTTCAGGACTGTGAAAGATTATATAAGCTGTTGAACTGCTTACTCTTTAGAGTAAGGTCTCTGAAATAAAAGAATTGACTCTTTCATGGACCAGATCCCAGCAGACAGCGATCATATTACTTTGAAACCAACGTCTAATGATGATATACTTTTTTCGAAAGAATTAGGCTATTCATATCGTCAAAGCTAATGAAGTAAGACTCAAAGCAGCCAAGTAGGAGAAGCAGCCAAGGAAGGAACCCAAGCTAACGCAACTCTATGCAAACTAGCTGCAGTTGAAGGCAAAGAAAGAGGAAGAGAAAAAAGTGGGAATATCCGTAATCAGCAGTTAGTTTCATTCCCGGTACAAGAGTTCTCGTATCCGGTCAACCAGTAAGCGGTGTGGGAGTATGAGAATCCGCTGTTGGTGCAGGTGCAATAGAAGCTCGTCACGCTCTTGGTCTCCTCAACCGCCTCTTGTTAGAATGAAATTCCGTTGTGCTCTGTTTGCCATTGAATGCGCTGTGGGACGTCGAGGAATCAGGGAATTGCTCTTTTACGACTGCCCGTAGCCGTAGCATTTCTTCTCTGCTCGTGGCTAGGTCTTTAACCGGTTCGGAAGATAAACTATCAGTCAATGAAGTGGGCTTAAACATAAAGTAGGGTATTGTATTGAGATGCTCGCTTGGCCGGAACCCCAACAGTGCTTTTTATTACCCCCGACGTGGTGGAACCGCCTGAAGTCAAGACTGGTCATCAATAGCCAAAAGAGAGGGAAGTTAGAAAACCGAATTCGTCCAGTTACAGAGAACCATGTTGGGATTGAGTTGTGCCTTTCCGTTAGGCGCAGTGTGCAGAGGACACTAATACAAACGGAGTCGTTAGATAGTGCTAGCAACTTCCTTTGCCGTTGATAGCTACTTCGACCATAAATAAGAAAATCGAGAACATTGCGTCATTGTTAGTAGGGGGAATCACTAATCAGAGAGCATCAACGGAAGAGAACGAAGTAGGGATGCCTCCGTGGGAAACCCGGTAATGGCCCGTGAAAAGTTCTCAACCAGGCTATTGCCAATCTCTTTTACCATAAAGTCTTAGTTCCAGCCATTGAGATATATCCAGTTCTTTTGCCCGGGAAAGACCTTGACGTATACGTCTCCTTTCCATGAGGAATTTGCCCCGTTGATCTTTTCTTCTTTTTTTCCCGCTCCGCCGTTCCTCCTAAACTCGGGGTCTCGAACCAGATTATCGTAAGAGAAGAGCAGCTTTCTCACATCGTACTAGGGGCAGGTTGGTCTTACATGAAAAGAAGACACCATTCCGAAGCTTCAAAACTAACTAGTGACGGCCGCTCACTCGACGAATTGATACCAAGCTCTCAGTCATTTTGTTAGTGTTAAGTTTCTCGTTCCATAGTAAGAGGATGGGTTTTTCCGACGCTTGCCTCACCTCGGAGGACTCAGGATGGAATCCTGCCCCAAGCTGGACCTCTTGACAACGCGGATCCAACTCTTGGAGGTCTGCCCGTCCTTCCCAATCTGTCAATGGACCCCGCTTTCCTTTTCTGAGTACCACCCACTCAAAGGATAGGGCCCTCCTCACCACTCCCTACCCCCCATTGCGTTGGGCCTCGTCCTCTTCCTTTTCCTCTTTCATAGGTTGAGTAAAGAAGGGAAAGGCATCATCCTTCTTTCGTTGAGTGGGGCGGGATGACGAAGAAATCAAGGTTACGTATATTTGCATTTTTCCCCTATCGTAAAAGCTAGCTCACCTTTTTCCCTATAGATGGAACCGGGTACCAGAGACTGTCTTTTTATCCTTTAGCTAACCTGCTTGCTGGTACAATGAGACTATACCTAAAACCTGCGGACGAGATCATTGACAACCACATTCAGAGTAATAGTCAACATGATTCATCCGGCCGATTGAGTCAAATCCTCTTTACGCCGGGTTTTCTGCGATACTTTTCGTCTGCCGGTCCGAGATAGGCCCAAACAGATCTGCCCATTGTAAAAGGTGACATTTCACTTTCACTTTTATCCTACTGAGGCTAGATCCATCTTTTTTAAAAGATTTCCTCATTAGGAGCAAGCGGAGGCTCGAAGGAGCGCGCTTTCCGTTTTCTCGCTTAGGTCTGCTCAGGCTTTCCTACAGCCCTACAGCTCGACCTGGAATGATGCGTCAGCGGCACTTTTTCGAACTCATTTATCTTGATCTTTGGAAGTGACGCTCAAAAGTGAAAGTGAGGTTGAGCCTTCTTTCTTTTCTTCTTTGTTTTGTTATAGTAATGGAAGAAGTGCTCCTGGCTTTCTTTCTTCGGGTATTTCGGGCGTTAGCATAAGGTTTAGGGCTAACTTGACTAGCCAAGGTTTAAGCAGATTCTCAAGCCGAATGGATCGATCGCAGAATGCAGTTGTGTGTTAAAGTAAGATATCGAAGATATCTTCGGGAGCAGTGTAAATAAAGATTAACTTAACAGCTATGTCTAGTATCAATCCAGGTCGGACCGTTTGCATAGGAAGGTGTAGACTTCAGTTGAATTCCAGGGTGAATATTCTTTTCGTTCTTCCCCACCTTATATCTTTTTCTTTTAACGACGGACGGAGACTTTCATTGGACGAAAGAGTAAGGTCACTCGCTACGTCATTTCCCTGACTTGTGAAAGTCAATAAGTTTCAGGTACAAGAAATATGGAAGCGAAATTCGCTACTATAGCTTTCTAGCCGGAGGCAGCTTGTTGGAATAGAAGTTCTAAGTTATTTTGATCTCTTTAATTAGTTCCGTTGCTAGGAAGCGGGAAGCAACTGTTCGGATATGCTATTTTAAGCGAGTCAATAGCATTCTTTTCACTGCCCTCATGATGGCATTTCTTTGTTGGCAACTTCGTATAGCATTCCTCTCGCTTTCGCTCGAGCTTCTTGTTTCCTCTCCTGTAAAGGAAATTCTTACCTTTTTGTGAGGTTTTTTCGGATGCAACTACACATTCACGGGGGACTAAAGAAAAAAAGGATGACTCCCAAGGCAAGGAAGCTGTACGCGTGCGAGTAGTAATAGAGGTAAGTGGTAGTAGTGACGAAAGTCAAAGTACAAAGTAGTAGTGGGTGTGTGGGTCTTTCCTTTCAAAAAGTCTTAGTATTTGTACGAAGGCCAGTATTTACTAAATATGTAATTGTTCATCTCTCTTGTTCCTAGACCGAAGTCTCCTATTAAGAGATCCGTCTTAATCATTTCCAATATGCACAGAGGAGACAAAAAAGGAAACGTGACGCTGTCTCTTTCGTGTCGCTACAAGACTTCATCTTGAACTTCAGGCTTCAGAGTTCCCCGAGGGAGGGTGGGGCAGTTAGATTCAAGCCCAGGGCGAGGTCCAACTCCAGTCTCTCGTTCTTCCCAAAGCACTCGTAGCTTATGGATCAGCAAGCTCCTGCAACTCAGTGGTTGTGATTTCGACTGAAGTTTCCTGCCGTCATAGGCAGAAAAGACACATTGATCCTCCGAATTCAAATTAAATGATTATTGAGCCTACTACTTTGACTTGTTGAATCAGTGAATACACCTTTCCATAAACTTAGGTTTGTGAAAGAATTGAATCTACAATCTACTTCATGCTTTATTAGCCTTTCTTAGCAAAAAGCCTGTGCTTTGATGCGCAAGCATAGCTCAGCCGGCAGAACCGCATTCACCCTGCTCATACCATGCAGGTTTTTCGACTGAAGCTAAAGAGGGTGAAAATTCTTCCCCTAGTTAGAGGTGACGGTAAGACTTGTGCTTTCATTATGGGATGAGTTGGAGGGCTACATAACTCTTTTTTAGGAATTTAGAGCCGCCATCAACTTAAAGAAAATTTTTCATCGGATTATTAGTAAATGAATTTCTTCTTTCTATTTAGAACAATGGAAAACATAGGAAAATTTCCGATTTTACGGATCTCTAACGACTAGCGCGGTTGTTCGTATTTCTTCTTCCAAGCCTATTCTGACAACAATGCAATAGAGAGAATGATAGAAGCTAGAAAAGTGACCAACGCACTCTGGCCATCTATTTCGTTACTATATTCCGTCAGGATAAATAAAAAGCAATCGATTAGAGTGATTAAAAGGCTAACCGCAAGAACATGGGCTGATAATATCTGGATCTGAACTACAGATATAATTAACTAATTAACAAAGGTCTCTCTAACTACTCGAGAAAGGAAAGTCAAATCTGGTGAGCGGAAAGCATCCGGTTTGAGAAGCAGGGTCTACTATCAACCATCCACAAGAGAGAGAAACCAATCATAGAGCATATGAAAGGACTATCCCCTTATAGAATCCTTCCAATCGAAAGATAGGATCCGAGAGCTTTCCCGACATATATCAGCCAAACCTAGCATCAAAAAAAAAGAGATTGCTGTCCAACTAGCGATACGACGTATACTATGTATGGCATAGTCAAAGATTCTATCTCTATAGAGATATTGAAAATGAGGGGCGTAGGATATTCTTTATTAATTTATTACAAGTCTACGCTGATCCATGCAGGCACACTATCCAAAGAGCTACAGAGCTACTATGACTACCACCTTCTTGCATACTTATGTACTACTGTACTACAGGTATACCATTAGTAAATGGAATATAGAAAAGAAAGACATCATACCGGCTTTCTACTTTAATTATTAGAAATAGATGGTCAGTATATGTTGATCATGGTATAATTATCATTATCCTTGGTGTCTAACAACTCAACTTTACTAAATCTTCTTCTTGATTATTCTCCTATTAGCCTTACCAGAAGAAGTCTTTGTACCCCCAAAAGATTTCCATTCAAACTCTTTTGAACATGAAAGTTGTTGAGTAATCATTGTAAAGATAGACCGGTTGGATTATTTCATTATTTATGGGAGCGTGAGTTACCCTAAAGACTCACATTCGGTAAACAAAAAAAAGTTTTGAGTTAACATTGGAAGCTCTCATTATACATGTCCGAATTTCGCTCTTCAGTGGAAAAACCAGCTGTTCGTGTCTCTACTCTGGCTTGATTCTGCGGTTCGAGTTCAATATCATTCATATGTTAATGAGTTGATAATAATACAGAAGAGAATAATGCTGAAGAAGAGGTTCAAAATAAGAGGAAACTAAGATTTGTTGATGAATATGCTTTATATTGGTTGAATTCTTAGAAAATAAGTTTCTTATTTCAGTATCTAAACTTTCAAAACAAAATAGAATATCTTTCACTGACGAAATGGGAAGACCGAATGGAAAATGAAAGGATTGGAAGACGTACAATGCCAGCGCCTTTAAAGCAGAAAAGAAAGAAGAATGGTTGGCTTGTCTTTCCTTACATAGATAGATAAATTTTTGTAGCGGTTGATAGTGAAAAGTGACCTGACCCACCTTCTGACGTAGCGCTTTCAGCACAAGCTAGTCAATCAGTGAGGCCACCATGCCCACAACTTAAGCCCTCAACCTACGATTGATGAACCGTGCGTGATAGAATATATGAGGAATCCATTACTGAATCCTATCTGGAGGTTTCAGTTTCGCACCTGTATGTAACCTTTGCTCTTTAGGAAAGACTGCTTTTGATCAGGCCCCACCTCAAGGCTTAATCAAGGCGCGTTAAAGGCTCTTTTTTCGTTTTTCTTTTTATCTTTTGAGTTTCGCTTAGCCTCTCATGACCCTTCCTGTTGAACGGACCCGGTGCAGTGCCTTCTCTTCAATTGAAGTCAGTTCTCCTTCATTTTTCTTTGCTGGAATTGAATTCAAGCTCGGCTGAATACTTTAGTTTTTGCCCGTCAGTCATAATTATGAATTATGTATGGTCTGATGCTTTTGACTTTTTTTTATTAACGTCTTGCTGCGGTATCATAATATAGAAAGCTCTCGCCTTGTAGGTGGTAGAAATTCTAAATGAAGGACTTCATGTCCGGAAAGAATCTTCACTTTAAAGAAACCTGAGATCCTTCTATTTTCTATTCGGAAACTGAAGGTGGCTAAGCGAGAAAACGGAAAGCGCGCCATAAAGCCAAAGAGCCGTAGCTTGCTCCTTTCCCTTGGTTAATCTCATATGCCATTCCCAACCTTTCGCTATCTTTAATTCACTCTTCTTCTATGAAGAGATATTGGCTGTCTGCCTTCGCATTGATATGCCATCTTGGTGACTGGCTTTGAAATGAAAGATAGTTTACTAAGTCGAAAAGAGAGGCTTGACCATGACCTCTGGCCTTTGATCGATCAGGCCGTCAATCGAAGCTCAGAGAAGTCTGGATGGTCTCTTTTCCTTCGCATGAGAGACTGACTTTGCCTTATGGTTTTGCTAGCCGAGTTTAGCTGCTGGTAGACCACAAATCCGAAGGAGATATAGCAGAGCAGGTTCATCATCCGGATAGGTCCCTCTTGACTTATAGAATAAGAATAGAGGGCTTGAGGATAGAGCATACTTCTTGCTAGTGATAGGTAGGGCTACTTAGTAGGGTTCCGAGTGGATTTGTCTCATTCCGTAATGGAATGAGAGATTGGAATAGATCCATTGCCCGAAAGTGGACACGAATAGACTCATTTGGTAGAAGTCGGGTGGGATGACTGGCTAAGCTCTTTATTTCTGTTCGCTTGTCGTCTCCTTCTTTCTCTTTAGCCTTTTCTTTCTTCTTGTTTTTTATTTAATATATACTTACGGGAAAAAGGATATAGAAAGAGCATATATGTATTTCCTTTGATTCTCTCTACGCGTTGATCTTTTTACTGGTCTTAACAAGGTAGTAAGATTACCGACCTTACCTAATTAAAGGGATCAGTAGGTCTCCTGAAGTTGATTACATAGAAGGATATATTCTATTAGGATGATAATCATCCGTTCTTTCATATCCGGCGATATACTGAAATAGGAGAAGCACAAACATTCAAAGCTCTCTTTGAAGAACTGCTTCATGCTTCAAAGAAAGTCAAAGTATCAGGAAGTACCGCTTTCACCGAAAGCTGCTCATTCTAAGGACTGGAATGCAATATCAATACAATAGATCAATTTATTTATATCAATACTGAACTTTTATTGGTTATTTATATCTTTACATTTTATCGGGATTTTTCGTTGCAATCACTTCCATAACTTCGATTTCTTAAGTCATTTTATCGGGATTTTTCGTTGATTTATGATATTTTTTGATATAAGGAAAGAAGAGCTTGAAAGGAATGGTTTCACTCATGAAAAGGAAGTCAGATATCGATTTATCAAGAATCCCGGCCAGCTATCAATCCATTACCAACCCTACCTTACCTTAGACCTGAAAGAGGAATGCTATGAGATGCTTTCTGGAGTGGGAACTTACGGGCATTTCAACTCTTTACTCTTATCAGCGCCTAGCGAGGCTTCAATCGCGAGATAGCATAACCTCATAGGTACCGTATCGGGTGACTTCATAAAACGACAAGGGGCTTCGAAGGTCGGGGATTCATGAGATAGAGGGATGCGTGAACCAGATCGAGGAAGATGATCACTTTCAATAAGAATACAGGAGTTCCTTTCTTTGCTTGCCTTGCAGGAGTTTTCTATCAGTAATGAATAGAGTGAAACTCTGATTAAAGCGATAAGGAAGAGTTATCATTTCCAACGGGAAGAAGAGTTTGCTTCAAGAGCTTTCCCAGCCTCAACCTACAGAAGAGGAGCGAAGCAGCTCGACCGAAGGGAAGAGGAGTTTATGGGCGGGCTTTCGCTCCCGACCTTTGTACACACCGCCCGTCGCTCCTACCGATTGAATGGTCCACTGAACCTTATCATTTAGAGGAAGGAGAAGTCCTTAGTTTCCGTAGGTGAACCTGCTGGAGGATCATTGTCGAAACCTGCCCTGCAGAACGACCAGCGAACATATCTACCGCTACAAGGGCGTCCCCTGCCCGTGTCCGGCCCCTTGTGGGTGCTTCCTTGGGTCAACAACGAACCCCGGCGTGAAAAGCGCCAAGGAACATGAATACGTCAGCGGCTATCCCACCCCGGTGCGTGGAATTGGCGCCTACCTTTAGACTCTCGGCAACGGTCGGCTCTCGCATCGATGAAGAACGTAGCGAAATGCGATACTTGGTGTGAATTGCAGAATCCCGTGAACCATCGAGTCTTTGAACGTTGCGCCTGAAGCCTTTAATAAGCTAAGGAAAAGATACAAGGCCTGGCGAGCGAGCCGGGAACAGCCCAGCTTGAAAATCGGGTGACCACGTTGCCTGAATTGTAGTCTGGAGAAGCGTCCTCTGCTAGCGGATCCTACCTTGAAAGAAGTGTTTCTTTGCCAGCTTCAACCTACAGAGGGGGTTCTTTGTTTGCGGAAAGACGAGGATTTCATAGCTTTCCTACTAGCTTGAAAGGGAAAGATCAGTCTGGGGATCAACCCACAGCGAGAGGTTTGGGCCGCCTTTCCTCATTTTAGTATACCCTTCATAAGATAAGCAATTTACAAGCAGAATGAATCTGTACCGCGACACCATAACAGCGCTTAACTAAGCAGACTCTCCTCTCCAGCAGCGCCCTTGTCCTATGGTTTAGGGAGTCGGCGAGCGACAGCGATGAGGGAAAAGGCCGGATGAACTCTTGGATGTTCTTGCCTGACAGAAAGAAGGCTATCTATCTTGGTTTATTGGCACCTGGCGCGTCCTCAATCGAAAGATAAACTCCCTTGTGGGGTCGTGGGTTTCAAGACAACTTAAAGCCCTATTAATGACCAACGGCTAGAGAAATTGAACATGCTAGCTTCTCCAAGCGCTGGAAACGGATTGACGCGATCGCCTGAAAGAAGAGTTTCTTTGTTTGCTTGCTGTCCAGCGCTCCGGAAAGAGCTCACTTAGTAGAACTCTCCCATAGGGAGAGCGTAACTTCGTTCCCTAGCGAAACACTAGCTCAACAACGTTCCCTGCTGTTGAACTCTTTCGATGGGGAGTCCGAAAGCTGTTTCCTTGCTTAGTCCTTCTTAGTGCTTTGGGAAGTCAGATATCCGATCGAAAGAGGGGAACTTCAACAAGGTCAGGCGCTAACAACTTAAAAAGCGGGTAAAGAAAACTATAATTTCCGTCTTTCCCTTATACTATTTAATAGCCCTTTAGCATCGAAACAGGGCAAATTGAACTGATTGAAATCTGCGCTATGGAAAGGATTTTTACTTGAATCGACCCGGTATCCTTGGTAAAAAGAAATCTTAGTTATGGTAAGGAATCCGACTTGCTGCGAAACGGGGCACCGCCGGTTTTCCTCTATGCAAAAAATCATTAGTGAAAGGCGAAGGTTGGGCAGAGAGATCCCGAAAGGACTAGGCCGGCCGGCTTTCAGAGACTTCCCGTCAATGACCTTGAAATCGCTAGCACTCGTCTTTTTTCCGTGTGAGCGGGCAAAGAATCTATCTCTTCTTTCGGAAAGGTCGGAACAGCTCAGGCAGGACCTTTGTTAGCTCTACCATCGGGAGATGAAACATCTCCTTCAACTCCTCTTTCAGGAAGGTCAGAATCTACAGCAAACCCTATCCGCTATCTCTTCTCTTTCAAGCGCTGCTAGCAATATCAGACAGACTTCACGCGCTAGTTCCCCAGAAATCAATGATATCTCTGACTTCCCTTGAATGATCGGAACCGCAAGCAAGCCCCGATAGAGTGAAACTTCCCTGTAGAGCTCAACCTATGGCTGGGTCCCTCGAAACACTTTGTGAGAATCCCTCTTACGATAACCCGACTTAACCTAGTGCTACTTAAAGCATGATGTCTTATCTCTTACGAATGAAAAGTGATCAAAAGGCAGTCCTAACGGTCGAGCTGCTTAAAACGATTCCTTCGCCGAGTACGAGACAGCTTACGATTTCGATTCGACGGACGACTTTAATAGGCCGAGAGGTGACGTAGTGGAACTCGAATGAACTGAAAGTTAAAGAAGTAGACCGACGAGCGGTAAGAGCAGGATTACGTTGAGCTTCAACCACCGGTCGGATGGAGTTGGCGGGAGATTAGTTGTGAGGGCCCAAAGGGTGCTCGACCTTAGTACGAGGTAACGGAGGGGGACTCGACTCGAAGAGGAGAGGGTATGGATTTTCTTAATAACCCTTCTTGTAGGATAGGATTGGTTGGTCAGACTGAAAGCGCTAATCGCTAATAGCAAAAAAGGCGCTCTCTCCTGACTTAATTGGGGGAAAAAAGCCCTTATTGAAATAGATCTTTAGAAGTCTGTCTTAGGCTATCCTGTTCACCCTATCCCACACGCCTTCTCTGCTTCACGTCTGTATCCCTCTTTCCGTAAGCAAGCAAAGAATCTCTTAAAGGGTCCAAAGGAAGCTCGACCGTAGGGAGAGGGAACGGAACTAAGTAAGTACTCACCCGCAGGGTGAGGGAATGGAGTTTACTCGACCGAAGGGGTTTGGGTAAAGGTCGCTACTAGGTTTCGCAGTAGAGCTTGACCAAATTGAACTTATTTACGTTACAGAATTCCATATATTGAATTTCACGCTTGAAGGGCCAACGATAAATCCCGGTAGCAGCTTTTGACCGTAACAGAAAACTACTCCTTTGAAATCGATACAAAACGTAATCTTCCCATCCCTCTCGCGTTGGCCTATTCTGACGCTAGCGTTCGAACCTAGTTCATCCCTAACAGGTTGAGCTATTTTTCATCCGGAATTAGCACATTCATGCCTTGAAGGCGCGAGCACCCCGAAAGCGAGGACTGAGAAAGGCGTTTCTTGGTTAGTTGCTTCGACAGAGATCCCTTTATACTTAGCTCGTAGCTTTCTTTCGACCCACTTCAGAAGCTTTACGTCGAATGGTACTACTGCAAGTCCATCTCGATTTCAGTTAGGAAAAGGAGTAGCCCAGTGTATACGATTGGTGGAGTGAAAAGGATAGGCAGCTTTGGCCGAGTAGCTCTTCCCAAGCCCTCTTCCCAGCAGTTCAAACCCGTAAACAAACGCGCTACTTTCATTTCTATCGATTTCCTTAGTTACCCGCTATTTCTAGTACACGAACACTACGAACACTATCAAGATTTTAGCGCTTACATTTCAATTTCGATTGCTTTAGTTCGAAAAGCAGTTGCGTAAACCCGAGTTACAGCACCTTGTTTTTACGACCTTTTTTCTATGCATTGCTCCCTGACACTAATTGGTTTCTAAAGTGAGTAGTGCTGGGTCAAAGGAAGGCTCTCAATCGAAGCAAGCTCGGCCACTCTCTACTGAAACCGATGATGTACTTTACGCACCGTCATTCGAAGGAAAGGGGGCTCGACCTTAGGAAGAGGGGTGCGAAGCGTCAGATCGACCGAGACAGGAGAGAGAAAATCGCTTGTTGTACTCGACCAGGGGACGAAGGGTGCTCACTTTTAGTAAGTAGGGAAGAGGGCCCGCAGGGTGCTCGACTGCAAGGAGAGGGATTTTATAATAGGTAAGGCTCGACCATTGGACCTGTGCCCGGATAACTCTCCTTTTAGGGTTTTGTAGCAGGCAAGCCCACGATCAACAGTTCCGAACTATCGCTAAAATCTTCTTAACCTATACAAACAAGCATAAATGAAAGATAGCAGGTGAGAGATCTCTAATTCATTACTTACTTAGCTTACGGTTCCGGGACCTTACCATAGGGAAGAGCGGGATGGTATAGATATTGAAAGGAAAGGTGAAGGAAATCCAGGATGAACGTAAGAAGTGGATCACAATGCCTGAGTTTCCGATATGTTCCTTTTTTAGGAGAAGGTTCTTCCTTTTTTTAGATGAGAACTCTTCGTAAGGGTATGCCTTGACTAGAAGGTTCCGAGAAGGTTATATTCTTTGACGGAAAGGGCGAGGAGCGGCAAGCAAGACTGCAACGAATCTCTTTACCGCTAGCCTTTGAAGGTCGGAACTGCGTCTTCTACCTTATGAAGAAAGATCGGAAAACTATCTATCCTTTTTAGGGAACGAAGTTTAACTCGAGGGGTTGGAGCGCGCAACAGGCGATGAAACATCAGGCTAACTCCCGGATAACTATCCATAAAAGGTACGGGCATTCCTGAAAGGGAATGGAGTTGAACAACACTTCAAGGCATCTAACTCTACAGAGAAAGATCAATAAACTCTCCCGAGGAGGTTTTATGATGAGATTGTTCCTTCCACGAATAAGGGAGACGGCAGACCTCAAAAGCATTCCACTCGACCCGCGGGAAAAGAAAGAGTTAAGGAGTTACGTTACTAGCTCTGATATAGCCTCACCCGCGATTGCTAGCGCTTCCTTTCTTTGGATGATTCCTATTGTCGACTCCGAGCTCTTGGGCAGCTGTTTCAGCTCTTCTGACTATGCTTTCTGCGGTCCCTCTTCATGGTTTGCTGTGAAAAAGAATTGAATTGCTAGCGAAAGTTTTTCTTAGTTTAGTCACCGATAAAGAAAGTCGCTGTAAGGTGGTATGCATAGATCTTAGACGACCTAGAAGGAGTGGCTTCTGGCCGACTTAGACTGCTTGTTGACCTTCCTACCGATGTTATACGTCACTATGACCTGAGGTGAACAGCTTGACCAACGAGAAAGGAAAGGCCCCGAAAGGGCAACCTTCCTGAGTGAAACTCTTCTTAAAGCTACTCTGTTACAGGCTACCCCACAACCTTAACCCCTCTCCCTGCCCCGACCTCACTTTTCTTCTCTTGAACGCGTGAACTTTACCTGCTGATTCTTCTTGACCGGGTGGTAGTAGTTAAAGGAAGATCGCTTCTGAACAGGTTATGGATCAAGGCCCAATCTCCGAGGTAAGCGAACCTAGACCTTAGACGCCCAGAAACTCTTTCAACTTATCTTTCACATGGGAAGCTAAACGTAGTATTCGTCCCTTCGTTCGGAACCTCGAGCATAGCTCACCTCCCCCTTTGTGACTCTTTCAGGAAGGTCGAAACCGTAAGCTCTTTCTTCTGACTTCCCTTGAACTCTTTAAACCGCAAGCAGGGTCAAGCGCGAGGCAAGTTAAAGAATTCGATAAGCTAGTTTCAGGTCTTATTCATTTATTTTACAGTGTAATAATATGAATGATTATGTTTAACGAGAATCAAGCGACAGCGATCGCAGAAAGCGAGCGAAGCGATCAAAGAAATGGAGGAATTCATATTTCATTTTCATGTAAGAATGAAGCTATCATATATGTTATTTCATTTACTCATGAATCATCGTATTGGCCTTGAAAGAATCTTTTGACGAGAGTTATGAAGTCCGGGTGGGTTAGTAGCAAAGCTCGCGTCAAGACCTTTCCAGATGGGTTTAGCGGGCTTTCAATCGATATCAGTCCTTTCGCTTTCCCTTGAATCTATCTATTCCTGCTTTTGCGCTATGCTCGTGCCTGTAACCATACAGTCACTCCGCTATAACTCATCATTAAGATCGTTACATTACAGAATTAAGAGTTCATATATGATATTGAATTATTACATGTAAATAAAAGAATGAGAAGTTTAACTCTTCTATTTATTACACTGTAAAATGAAATTATAGAATATCCTAATAGAGAAGGGAGAGCAAGGAGAGACTCGGCATTAGACGATAGAAAGAAAAGAAAGAATCTATGATTATTAGGAAACTGTTCGTATAATCACATTCGATTGGAAAACGAACCTACAAAACTTAACTTACTACATAAAAGGATACTGTCCCGCCCAAACCATGAACAGACCTACGCTCATACTAACTCAGTCAGCATACAAGAATGACGACGATAGGAACGGAAGTAGCTCGACTGATGCTGGATCCTGAACCTGCCGAAACGGCGGATTCCCCCGCTCTGACGCTTGGCTTCTTCTCGCGAATTGGGAACTGAAACACCTTTCGAACTGAACCTTCCAAGTGAGCTCTCGAGGAGGAGGAGGGGCAAGATTGAAGTTTGAAAAGCCGTTTCCTGTTCTTTAAAGAGTTATAACACTGCTGGCGAGCGGTTCCCCAACCTTGAACTCAAGCTCGCGAAAGACTAGCAGGGGAGATCCCTAATGGTCGTGCACGTCAAAGCTTTTTCCTCATCGTATTATCAGATCGACAACTAGACCAAGAAAGGACTCATCAAGTCATACATAACCTTCTCCCGTCAAGGAACAATGAGGCCTTGATTTCCTATCCCTTCAAGGAACAATAAACCTCTCATCTCGTACCATTCTTAACAAAGAGATCTCTCACCTGCTCTATATTTCATTTATGCGCGTATCGGGCTTTTAATCCTCTTGTAACGTGCTTTATGAACTCAAGAAACCCCGCGACTTTCTCTTACGATTGAGGTATCGTAAGGGCAGTCTCAGAGAAAGACGAAAGACTTCCCTCTCGAGCGGCTTTCACAAGAGTTAATAACGATTCAATCCTTGCTTTCAGAAGGGGATTTGACTTAGCTACACCGTGAACCGGCTGACAAGAAGGAATCTCCAGCCTCCCAATCCATCTGCTTCGGTAAGCCAACTCCATTCTAAGACTTTTTCACTTCCCGTTGGTAAAAACGAGTACTAGCAAGCGATAAAACGGAAAGCGCGCTAGAAAAACTTAGCTTTTTCAGTTTGTTTTCAGGTTTCGGAGCTTAAGTTGGAGTCGAAAGCACACTACCTTATTCGGCCTGTTGACGGGCCTAGGCCTAGCTACTAGTTGAGCTATAAAGAGTGAGATTTCCTCTACCTCTCACTCGACTTTCAGTCGACTATCTATCGGTCGAGCAAGACAACCTCTCCCTACTTTAGTAGTTAGAGCGAGTTAGACCTCTTGTTGATCCTCGAAGAAGTGAATCAGAAGGGGTTGACGAAAAGGATAAAGCAGAAGGGAGGTTCAAAGCGTAGGGAATTCCGGAGTCAAATAGAAGGCGTCACTCCTTCATGCAAAAGTTTACCTCGTCAGAACTCCAATTGTTGACGATTTTCAACATAAAAGGGCATTGCAATAAGTAGATCTGATCTACTTTCTGCTCCCTTGAAATGGGAATCTATCTTTCGTTGGTCAATCGTGGAAAGACGTCAGTCTCATTGGCGAGGCTCCTCTGACAATAGGACCGGTATACTGTCCCTAGTTGATCTCCATGATAAATATACTGAGTGGTAATTTCCCTTGCTCCCTCCTGACCCGAACGGTGGGAGCTCCGTTCCTGCTCATTCCCTTATGTTTTTTTGTTTTTAAGTCAAAGCGCCTTTACTTCCTTTAAGGATTGGCGATGGATTCTTCCTTCTCATATGTGTCTGTTGAGTATTCGATATCGAAAACCTTCTTTTGCCTAAGTAAGAAATAGAAATTTTGTCTGAAATGGGAAATAGAATAAGCTGAGAAGGGTCGAATCGCATCCTGCATGATGACTCAGGTATAGTAACTGGGAGCCCCCCTTTACATTCTGAGAGAGGTATTGGCTCTAAGCTCCTCACCAACCCCCAAAATGAAGTTTCGAGCTAATCAACTGACTACTTTGGCTGGCCCATTTCTTTTAGTTCGCACCTGAAAAAGGATCCGCTTCTTCCATCATTTCAAAGAGAAAGCATAGAAGTTACGTCTTTTCCTGCAGGAAAACCGAGTTACCTGAGACAGGGATCCTCATCTCGCTTAAAAAAGGGAAGACTTTAAAATATAGAAATTGTTTTCTACTGGCTTGAAAGATCAGATTGATTTTAGCAAATAGGAAAGAAAGATCCCAAGCTTATGTTGAATCGAGATTGGCATTGACTGGGTCTTCTTTGAGTTTCATATAAAGGGAGTTTAGTTAGCCGACCATTCAGTGAAGCTGTGAAAGAATCTAATGACAACATCTGCAAAAGAAAGGCGAGGGCGGAAACGAAACCACTCGCTAAAGAATTGAAAGGTCTCTAAAGAGAAGACAGGCCCGTGAGGAACTCTACTTCCTTCAGGAAGAAGATGACGATCGTTCGTAAACAGACGATTTTTCACTACCTGAGGGCTTGCTGCGGGAGATAAAAAAGGATAAGGCGATTACTGATTGAGACAGAAACGATTTCACTCAACTAATCAGTCTTAGTCTTATTCCTTAGGGCTTGAAAGTAGGCTAATCCTTGCATCGTTAAGAGTTCTGCCTTATTTGATTCTATTGATTGAGACCCTATCGAGGAATCAAAAGCCATGCCTTTCTTAAACAACCCATTCTCGACATCCCATATCATCAGAAGAATGCGATTCCCTTGTTGGCTTCGGGGGAGCTGAGAAAAGATCATTGATAGAAGCCGGTCCAATTTGCTGACTTTTAGGCTTTGACGCCCTTGACCAGCGCATTCTCCTACTTCTCTATCCGAAAGATCCATACTGACTCAATGGAAGGGAAGGACATTAAAGATTCAAGGCATGCTACTTAAGCCGCGAACCATAAAAATAAAAAGACTGAACACTTTCACAAGTCCTACTGCCAAGGTGGCCAATCTCAAGTACAAGCCAAATTAGGCCAACAAAGGATGAAAATAGCCCTTCCTATTCCGAATCCTTCACCTATAAGTTATGCCGAATCTTTTTCTTTATCTTTAGTTCGTCAACTATCCTTCGTCCCTTCTTCTGGAAAGTCGGAAATCTAGTCTTAGTACCTCTTCACACTCTTCTTTTCGTGACGCCCTTTTGAGGTAACTTAGATCCCGTCTTTGATTAAGTTTCCATACTAAGACTAAGGGCATCCATTTCAAGGCCAGTTACCTATAAGCTTGTGGATGAGAGTGCCCCGTAACCCATTTTTTCCTTCCTGATGGAACTGAATTGTTTGCGTTAAGGTCTTGACTCTGGATCGCGCTTCCCAGCTTAGTCTAAGTAAAGTAGTGCTTTAGACGGCTAGTTCTTACGCTTGTCGTTTGGAAGGGGAGCACTAGTGTAACAGGTTATCACCTTTCATACTTGTATGATATACTTGCCATAGCTTGCTCACTTTAATGTTTGACTAAAGCTCACTTTGTTATCTGATCCGCCTTTATTTTACCTTAATAGGCCATATAACATATGGTTCCTAAGACTCTAACTAATATTGATGGATTGACTAGCCTTCCCTTTGTAATCTTGCCTAAGATCATAATATTGAGCCAGCTACTCTATCGAAAAAACTTCTTCTTAGCCAGCCCTTCTCTACCAAAATTCTCTCGAGCCATTTACCTAGTTTCGAATCTCTTTCTTTCCTTCCAGGAATGATTTACCGGTACAACCGATCCGAAAAAAGGTACTTCCTATACCCATAGAGTCCTTGCGAGACAATTTGATAAAAAACAGGAAGAAAAAAAAAGTTCATTTTTGAACCTGCCATTGATCCAGTTTGAGTCCTCTTTTTGGGGGAAGAGGAGCATACAAAGTATGTGCAGTATGTGATCGGGGGAACCTAGTATCTTAGTTAGCCAGTATGAAAGTAGAATCTCGCTGCTTGTTGCAAGAGATGAGTTCATAGACGCAGGAGAAGATAGAGTTCCCGTCTAAGCGCTCGATAAATCTGGCTTTAAGCCCTTGCGAGCTAGTTGGAGAAAGATTACATGAAGTGGGGGGTACTTTTTTCCTTCTATCGGGCATGCCTTGTCCACAGTTTCAGTTGTGGACTAGTGACTGATGGAGTGGGGTTTGACAGCATACTCCATTGGAAGTATGAAAGCCTATCTCATTTTAGTATCTTAGGCAACAAGCTAGCTTTTAGGATAGCAGATTCTGTTCTTGGACAAAAATTTCTTTGAAAAAATGTTTTTCAAGTAAAGATGAAAGCCAGCCATCCGCATGACGTTAACGAGTGGGAAATTTAGACCAATAGTCTGAGGTATTGACCTATAACCATCCCGAGTCTAAAACTGGGTTAAGGTTAGTTTCCTTGCGGCTGTCCTGCCAGCCCTAAAAATCTATAGGATTTATTCTGCTATTCCTATACCTCTAACACTTTTTCCATAGCTTGCCATGCCTGGTTGGGATATTTCCAGGTATATCTAAGATTCCATGCTTTTAAGAAATTCTTTAATAAATGTCTGATTTACCTGATCGCTTAGAGGATGTATAGCTCAACTTTGAAAGTTTTTGATACAGATTATCCGTTTTCGAGGTTTTATCGGCGAACTTTTTCTTTCTTGGTGTTTACGTACCTGTGTTTCCAGTAATGTAAGTTAAAAGAAACGCATCAAAAAAAAAGGCTCTTTCTTCCCTGACCTAACTTTTAGTTTCATGTGGACTCTTTCCGGTATTCTTCCACGCCAGTCTATCTATCCTTGTCTAAAGAGTCTACTAAATAGTATTAAGTGCTGAGTGCTTTGATATCGAGCTTAATCTACAATTGCAGTTCAAAGGTAAGCCCTTCCAGCTGCTCTAAGAGAGTCAATCGCTCTATCAGTCCTTCTATGTTCCAGTGAGAAAGCCTTTGACTTTACATCTCAATTTCGATTTATGGGTCCATTGATTGACTCTTTCCTCAGCAGATGAGTGGCCGAAAGAAGCAAGCAAAGAGTCTTACTCTAAAGAAAAAAAAAGCCTAAAACTATTCTACCTGCAAACTCTTAATCGAAGTACTTAGCACTCACCGCAACAATTGGCGCTGCATCTATCCCAATGAATTTTTAGCTTTTCCTTAGCCTTCTTCTTTAGCACTGGCTTACTCACAGGAAGCTGGCCTAGCAGATGACTCTTAGTTAGACTGGTACTAGTGCAGATATAACATGAGGGGAATTCCATTCGTTGAGTTCTCCAAAGCCCTATCCCATATAAAAGAGAAAAGCTATATTAACGCTAACGCCCAAGAGATGAAAAGAAAAGAACGATCGTCAGCGGAGATCGCAATACGAAGTTAAATAGACATACCGGCATCAGAGAATTCCAGGGATTCGGCTCTATTTCTTTTAGGAGATAGCCGGGTATTCCCGCTTGCTCTGGCTTGCCCAAAGCGTTGAACATAGAGAATTTTTGTTGTCTTACATACACACTGGTTGAATTGAATTTGATTCCGCTTTTTCAAATAGTAAGAGGGGAATTGAGTAAAATATCCTTGTCCGTAGTTCCAGCGGATTCTCTTTTGTCTTGCAAACCCCTTATTATGTACTCCCCTATTCTTGAAAAGACCGCTATGCACCTTGACTTTTGGCTTTTCGTTCTTTCTGCTGCAGCTGTTTAGCTATATTCGTCTCCTTTTCTTAGTCCTCATCAGGCTCTACAGTGAAAGGCTGAAAGGATTGGTACTACTGGCTTGTCCATCTACTGGGTGGGACTACTCCGACATATTCGGTGCTACGCCCCTATTATCCCGTCCTCGAGACTGAACTAAGGCACATCCCTTCTTTGCTTAGGGTTTGGTTCGGGTTCAGCTTCTGCCGCTGCTTCAGCTGGGCAAAATACCAGGCCGGGGCTTTCTTTCCTGCGGTTTCCGATATTGCAATGGCAAGCAAACAGAAGGTTTCCCTCTTTCGGGCCCGATTGATTGGAAAGATTTTAGACTGCCAGAAAAAAAAAACTATAACAGCCTGATATCCTTGGTACTGTCCCTGCTGAGAAAGATCCGGATTTCCCTTTAAGTGCTTTGGAGGTGCGGTGTAACTTTTTATCAGGGCTATCAAGGGAAGGAGTTGCAGGACCGGAGTTCTATCTCGGATCCACAGAATGACCAGTTTTTGTCTCGAAAACCGCTGAACGGGCAGGTTCCACGTGTGATTGGATATCGAAGGAAAAAATAGAGCATAAAGGATATGGAATCCGTATTGCCGGAAAGGTTCTCCCTGTCCCTTTTACCTCTATTCTTATAGGATTCATAGAGTGGAGTTTACCCCGGCTGTTGGATTCCACAGATCTAATCGGCGGAAAGAAGCACTGGCTAAGAAAAGTTTGGAGATGGGGCCTACAGGGCAATCAGATAGCAGATTCCCTTTTATTTACTGTCTTCAATGTGAAGACTTGTTGAATGATTGACTGTAAGAGAAGGGTAGATACTTGAAACAGAAGGTCTTATGTATTCTTCAAAGTGAAGAAAGTTTTTTTACCGTCTTGCGCCCGGAAAGACACATCTCCGTCCAGACAAGATCCAACGATGATCCTTTCTGTACCGTATGTCCTGTGAAGAAGAACGTCTTCCCCGGTCCGAGACAGGTCAACAATCGTGGAAGGCCCAGGATGGTCGCTATAACGTCTTTTTCGGCACGGTAACAAGGTCCAACGATGAATCTAACATGGAAGACGGTTACTGTGCCTTAAACGACGTGATATAGGCTTGTCGGAGGGTTGAATGAAGGATTGTGGGATAGCCTTCCACTCGGACTTGAGATCCTTTCCCTGGCTGGCAGGCTGTCTTAAATAAAAGGAATGCACATAAAGACAAGACAGCTTAAGCTTCACTGAAAGACACATAAAGACAGTCTCTTTCCCTTGCCTTCTTTTGTTTCAAGTTGTGATCGTGGCTATTTCATTACAGTTCAGTCTTTGTCTGCGCCCCTTTGCTTCGAGTAAGTCTATCTATCTCTCGTCCGGCGTAAAGAGAACCCGAAAAGTCTTTTTTCTTTCAACACTTCAAGACTGCTTTTTATGACAGGCGCTTAGCCGGGGCAGTCTGGTTGAACGTCCCATCTATAGGAATAAGACGAAAAACCTTCATGCACCAGTCATGGGCTGAACGAAGCTAAGCTTGCTTTAGGGAGTTCGGAATCGCGAAGATTCGCTGTTTTCCAGCTCACTCTGTGAAGAAACCTAACCTTACCACAGGATACCGACTTAACACGGTCTTATCCGCCCATTTCGAAGTAAGGCGCTGGCTGCACTCCAACAAGGAAAAAGTTTTCCAGTAAGGACAGCTTCGGCCTTCATTTCCGTAAGTACCGCCTATAAAGTCAAGTTTTTCTTTTTTTTTTAGCTCTTCTCTTCCTGAACCCGATTGGTTCTGTGTCAGGCAGAGCTTTGCCAAGGCGTATTTTCCTACGTGTGATCGGGCCGAAGTTAAACAAGGGATCAAAGCGTCGAGTTTCAGATCGGATGCAATTATGACGCTGGTACATGCTGCACTGGTCCGTCTTTCCTTTCCTCTTTCTGTATATCTTCTCCTGATCGGGTCAGATATGTGAGAACCTTATCAGTCCAATAGTAAACTCCTCAATCTCTGTCTTCTGGGCCTGAGCATGTTTTTCATAGTTGATGCTCCGCTTGGGTAGAAAGAGATGTTAGGTGGATAGCTATTGCAGGTCCAGGCAAGAATTGCATGTGGTCGGTCGTCAGATGCCACCGGTTCATCATTCAGACAGATGCGCGATATGTGAGATAGAGTGCCCGCCTTTATACAATCCATTTTTGCTTGCCTCTCACCAAACTAAACTAAATGGGCAAAGCTCCGGGACCTTACGCATCATTTTTCTTTCTTCTGCTTCCCTATTTGTTATTTATATAAGAGCTCAAAGTAGCGAGAAAGGGAAGAGGGAGATCAAACAAAGACGAAGTCTAAAATATGATTTGAAGACACCTGACGTACTTCACTTTCAAACATGACAGCCATTGAACCTATTGGGACAGCGGGTTCACTCCTTGCCGTTAACCTTTCTTTGATTTCACCATTCTGTTTAATGGTTAATCTAATCAGTTGGAATGTGCGGGGTGCCACATAAGATATAGGGATTTCTTGCCGACGCTGAGAAATTGGGTTAGGGAAAGGACTCTATAAATTTATTCCATGCACTCTTCTCAGATAAAACCAGTTTATTATTACTCATTCTTTTTTTAGTATTCATTACATTGGGAGTAAGTGAAGTTCCCTCCCGAAAAAATAGGCTTTTATCGGTCAACGAAATGCTCTGCTTTCAAGCCCGATAGGTCATTCTCTTTCTAGTTCAAAGCTGTTCAGGCATCCGAACAGGAGTTTAGTCAACTAAGTAAAGTATACCTTATCACTGCACGCTTTCGATGTCGCTTTCCTTCCACTATCTTCAGTGATGTGCAGCCTTATCCTTCTCTTGGGAGAGCAGCTTCACTTCTTGCTGCCTATGACCTTTGAACTGCTGGCGTCTGAGGTCGGAACTCTTTCTATTTCTTCTTCCCTGGCCTAACAATAATAAATCAAGGCTATGGCATGAAATTCGAGTAGGAGCAGCTTCGAACCTTGCCTCCTTCTTTGGCTTTCTTTGCCTTCAACTTCAAGCGGACATCAAAAAGAATCTCATCAGGTTAAAAAGGAGTACGCACGGGTGAGTCAAAAGGTTTGAATTTACAAGTCATGAAAGGAATCATAGGAGCTGGGACAACAGAGTTCCCTAGTTGAGGCATGTAGAGAACTGTCAATTAGTCCACATATCTTTTGAAGTGCGGATTGGTTGGAATGGAATCAAAAAGTGGTTGGATTGACTGTATGAAAACTCCATCTCAGGTGGCTTTCGATGCTGCGTTTAGGTGACACCCTGGGGTAGCAATTGCCCGGACTATGTAGTCATCTGTCGACTCCCCTTCGTTAAGGGAGAGAAAGTGAGACAGGGAATTTGATAAGACAGGCTTGGCGTCCTTCCTTTAGTAGCGCGTACTTGCTTTAGCGCTGAATTCTATCACTTGAATCCGATTCTTTCGCCGAATCTTCTTTTTACTGTTGATGGCCGTAAACCCCCATCGTGTCAAGCTTCAGGAACTTGAATTTCTTTGGTTTAGGCTCCATCAAATATATACGCAACCTCTGAGATAGAAGGAAGATCCATGTCACACAAAAGCGACGAGATAAAAGTGAATGCAAGCTTCCTACGTGGGATGGGTAACCCTGCGGCAATTGCTGGCAAAGAAAAATCTCTCCAGAATTCTCTGGAAAACTCTTATTCATTGAGGGCCTTAAATCTTTCCTTTGAGAATGAGAAAGTCTCCAGGCGTGGAATCGTAGACCAAGGAAAAAAGTCAACGATGGGTTGAAGAACTTAGTTTCTTCACTCTGTCTGGGGCTAATCGCGAAGGACCGTGCTAGCCGAGCTAGCCCAAAGGCGGATTCAGCTTCTGCTTGAGCTACCTGAGTTGACGGCAGAAGAAGCAATCGGGAGGGAAGAGTCCAAGCTATTCATAAACGCTGACGCTTTGAGCTTCAGAAGATTCCTTTCCACCCAGTCATTGTGATTGAACTGTGAAAAAGAAAGTACGAAAGATCGGGCAATCTCCTATATCAAGGCTTGGAACGATCCCTATAGCCACTGCTTGCCTAACAACTGCTAACCTTTGAAATTCAATTGTTCTGCTCTACGCTGGCACAAGGGCGTGCGGAGGACTTGACCCATGCTACTTCCTTCGTAGAGTGTCCCTCCCCCGCTCCTATGTTCGATAGGCCGGGTGGCCCCTATACCGGTACAGTGGCTTGAGCTAATTCTTCCATTGACGTTAAGCTACGTCATCTTCAATGCCATCGGTTCTTCGGAGATTAACTCCTCCCGTGCCTTGGGACTTGGATCCTTCAACCTCGGATCTTGTACTTTTTCTCTTTTTCAACTAGAAAAGGGGCGGGTTCTGTTTTGATCGATCGTTGTTGTCCCTTGATCAATTGGGGGTGGGGGAGTTGCTTAGAAAAGAAAGCGCCTTAAAAGATAATGGTTAACTATGACCATGCACCTTGAAGACTAAAAATGAGATAGATCAAAAAGGGCTCACCCATAAACTCGGCACTCTCTTCTTTACTTTAATAGCTTACAACAAGTGAAAGAGATGGATATGGCAGTCACCCATAAAGCGTGTGGGAGTCCTTTGTACCAGTTAGGAAAATCAAAGTAGAAGCGTGAGCTTTCATAGACAAAGGCAAGTCAGATTCAGCCTTCATTTCCTTCTATGGGTCTTAGTGAGATAGATCCCATCAAGGTAGCAAAGGTAATAAATAAGACCTACAACAAGTGCTGGAAGCGCATAGGACCATCACGCGAGTTGGGAGTTCACTACAAGCGCATGAAGGAGGACCCTCTCGCCTCTCATAAAAGCAATAATAGAATCTCATAACAGATCATATCACACCAATGGGGAAGTAAGGAAGCGAAAGCTGGAAAAAAAAAAGAAATGAATGATAGGCCAGAGGGATGGGCTCATTCGACTAATCAGAGATCCCTGCCTGGTCCAATAGAAGAAAGCAGAGTCAAGGGGATAGGTACTTTGAACAGCTATCTATCCCGCATTCCACCAGCAAACCAGCCAGCAAGTACGCTCGAACCTCGTTCTATCAAAGCAGCTTGTAAACTCCTTGTGATGAGCTTGAAACTAGCTTAAAAAAGAGCATAGGCTAGGCAAGGAAGCTCTCCAACAACTCGATCATACTCGACGCCCTTTTCACGCTTAACATGGGAAAGAGATAGGGGTGGTAAATAAATATCGAGGGGAGGACAGTCATTCATGGAAATGAAATAGGATATGCTGTCAAACTTGGTTCCTCGCCAACTGGCACTCTCAATACTGGAAACTTGTTTAATACATTCTTGTCAAGGCCTTTTTTTCTTTTCGATTCCGTGTGAATTTCATTTCCAGTTGGAGTTGCTTTGCCCTTTGAGCCAGTGGGAGACATAAGAGAATCTCTTGCCTTCTATAAAAGCAGTGAATTTTCATTGCATTTTGAGAAAAAGTCCATCAAGTTCAAGTTCAGTCCTACGTTCCACCCTGCCGAGGGAAAGGGAAAAGAGGGAGTCCTATGACAGACGGTCTTTTATAAGGAAGTTTCTAAGGCGAAGGAGGCCTTCAAAGGAGTTGGAGAGCGTCGAAGTTATAATCTGACTATTCTTACCCTCGTTACGGTGTGACGGATAAATCCCAATATACTTTTGTCTCACAGTTCTTGTTCACCTGATAGTATACTCGTATCAGTAGTTGTCCCACGAAAGCCATATGAGTTGTGAATGAATAGTTTCATTCTTGGCGGCTCGTTCCCGTGGTTGCATTTCCTTGTTTTTTTCCTCGAATGACTGCTAGCAAGTCAATTGTGATAGAGCTCACAGACGCCAAACCGCCAGCGCTTTCAAAAGCATCAGTAGACGCAGAAAGAGATCCTAGGTGTCAAGGTTGCTATCGCTTGAAGCTTCCTATCGCCTGCTATCGACAGCCTGGAATGAAAGGGAGGGCACCGACTAGCCAACCAGAAATGCTGGACCAAAGAAAACTAATTACCTTAAAGCTACCCGTTTACTCTTCTTTCAGAGGTCGGCAAGAAAAGATCAGTTTAGGGTGCGGTGCCTATAAGGTAAGAGCTTACGGGGAAGGAGAGAAAAGGAAGGACCAGAGAAGTAAGAGCGTCTACAGCTTGAATCTATCTCTTTCGGGAGAAAGGGGCTCAAAAGTGAAGGTAGTCCGACCGAACTAGGTTGGGTTTGACGGCTGGTGGTATCATATATAAGATCAAGCTTGCATAAAGGAGTGAGATGTAACTAAGAGAGTCGCACCCTCTTTCTGCACACCTATAGAGTGAAATAAAGTTGAACTCACTAAAACGATAAACACTTCATAAGAATGAGTCAAACTTCATAAAGACCTCTGGGACAAGAGAATACAGCAGCCCCAATCATGCGTCTGAAGCCTTATGCTTGACACATGCGTAGCGGGTCTGTACTATCTACTAGTCTTTATCTTTAAGGAAAATCTTTCTTTTCGTAAGTCAGCAATGGTTTAATAATCCCATCTTTCAGAATTAACAAAGGATTGAGTCAATCTTTGTTCAGCACCCCCCTGTGACAATAAGATGCTCGAAAAGCACATTTACACACTTTTCTAACGTGCGTTGAGCATGGTGAGCAAACGAAGAAGGTGAAGACCTATGCTTCTTTATAAATCTAAATAATGGCTTTTCCTTTCCCGTCTCGATCTGTTCCCATGTCCGCTACAGAATCAAAGGTTGAAACTTCCAGGAAGAAACTCGCCATCCTTCGTCTGGTCGAGAAGGGACTGTGACTTGTTTCCGCAAGGACAGGTGTTAAGATAAGAAGAGAAGGGCTACTTTTGTTAGGCAAAAAAGCAAGCGTCACTTCCTTTAGTATGAAAGAAGTAGCAAGGCCCTCACAGGGAGGAAAGAGGCTGACGATAGGAATTTCGACTTCAACTAGAGCTTGGAACCTTTGAGTCTTTCCTGCTTTGACCCATAAAAAAAGAAAGAAGAACTTTGGGCTCCTACCCTTCCACAACAGCCCAGTAGCTTCCTTACACTATACCTGCTCCCGAAAGCCCATCTACAGACCGGGAAGTCCTCATACACAGACAGACAGGGAAGGCAGCGAAATAATGTCTTACTACAGACAGAACAGAGTCAATAGCCAAAGTAAGACCTACAAGAACAAGAACAGCCGAGAAAGGAAAAAGAATAAGAGGAAGAGGCGGATTCCCTCGCCAATCTGGCATCAGCCATTGTTTGTCATACTCTACGGAAAAGCTGGAGGAGAAATAGAGATCAGGTTGTTAGAGGAACCAGCCTATTGCTTGCAGATCAGTGAGGAAGAAGAGCAGGCAGAATTATCTACTTTAGATCCTTCAACCAAAGACTGCTCCATTGTATGGACAACGAAGAGGCAAGCAAGGTGATGGAAGAGATGCACGAAGGAAGGAGATTTTGATCCCCACATGAATGGGGGAATGTTAGCCACTTCATCATGAGGCTTTTACTGGATAACAATGGAGAACGATTGCCATCAGTACGTGAAAAACACAGCTGATTCAATATAAATAGCACCTTCTTCAATAGCAGTTGATTCAAGGGAAGCTTATTCGAGCGTCGTAAGCCCTGAGAGATGTCACTTCTTTCCCCAGCTGCTTTCGAATCGGATTTCTTTGAATTGGGTATATCTGTTACTATGGATTCAATTCTTTTAATCTGCACCTTCAGCCGATGCCCGATCTGAAGGACTAACTGGCCACCTTCAAGCTTGAAGTCATTAACGAAAGAAATCCGTTTCGGTAGCGCAAGAACAGCCTTTAGTCCATTCCTACAATGGCATTCTGAGCTTATTCCGCATCAACCTAAGACCGGTAATTACTTTAGGCCACTCACTGGAAACCCGGGACAGAAATCGTAGGCTAGGGCTACCTAAACCTTTCCTTCCTGCATCTATGAATCAGTCCCGTCCTCTCTTAATGAGATATCTCTATCTGCCTTATCCTGCGCCTATTGGACTTTGAAAGCCTAACCCTTGAAACAGGCGGCTATAGCGCATAAATCAATCCCTTGTGCCAGTCTGAGGCACAGCTAGCCCCTTTCGACAGTGGGATAGATGACTCGGTCAAGAGCAGCTTGACCAAGCACGTGATGCGTCGTTTTGATTTCCCTCTCCTTTCAGTCTTCGGTCGAGAACCGCTTTCCCGAACCAGATTGATCGAATTAGATGTGTTAAACATATAGCTAAAGTAGCCTAATCGATCCCTTAAGGAGTATAGAACCTGGTAAAAGTGAGTCAGCACTCGCACTTAGATTTCTATCCTTTCTTTTCTTATACAATTTCGAGTTTGTGAGATTGATCACTCCGTCATACAGCCGTGATCTTCTATACGAGAAATCGCTATCTCGTAGCACCACAGCCTGGGAAACCTCTACCTTACCTCGACAAAAAATCTATTGGTGGATTATTGTCTCAGGAGGTAGATGGGAGCGATCCCAGACCAGACCCAACCCGGGGCGAAAGGGGAGGGGGTTATCATGACTGAGTCACGAGGAGCGGTGTTGCTTGTGGAGTGGTCAGGATCAACCTGTTTAGCAGCAACAGCCTCAGAGCTGGACTTTTCTGAGGTGGTGGCGAAGATATCGCTGTACTCTTTTCTTTTAGGAGCTTCAACAGTTTTTCAAAAAACTCTTTCTTTAACTGACTGCTGATCTTGGTTTCGACTTCTTTTTACATTACACTATTTCGGAAACCCAAGGACTCAATCGTATGGATATGTCAAATACATTTCATAATCTATTTAGTATGGAGATGTTGGCACAAGAAGGCGAACTGTCATTATATATCAATCTTTTGCTCTGGCTGCTATTGACTTGACTACATTGTCTCACTGAGCAGTCTTTTCTCATGGAGGAAAGAAAGATGGGCTAGGTCTTCTTCCCGTTTATAGGCTTATTCTCCTTTCCCTGTGCCAAAAGACAGCGGTTGAATGCGTTATTCGGTGATAACGAAAGAAGTTCCGCATTTCCGAAGTGAAGAACCTATGTAACGGTGGCCGGGTGTGCCTTTTCATCTAAAAGAAAAAGCAATAATACAAGGCTCACTCGAGGCAGAAAAAAGAGTTTGGGTTCACCCGATCGGAGATCTTGCTACATAGCTCTTCCTCATATCTAATCTGCTGATATACTGATGTAAGAAAATAATTTGAAAAAGGGGAGTTAGAGCAAGCACCTTCGCAAACCGCCCTTTCTTAATGGTAAGAACCGCTATAGAAGCGAACAAAAAGATCGCGAACGTGTTCGACTGACCGAAAAGAATCGATTGGGCTTCCTTCCGGGTAGTCTTTAGTTAGAAGAGAAGCCTTTCTCTTTGGGTCTTCACTTGTCTGCTTTCGTTCCACTCCTTGTAAGTGCTTGAATTTAGAGTTCAAAGAGTAACCTATCTGAAGAAATGGTGGGAATACCCGAAGTCTCTCGGAACTGACCGGTTCTACTTGAACTTCCTATCGGCTTCGAGCCGAAAGAGAGTGAAATGGAACCCGGAATAGATGACGCTTTACGAAATCTTGATTTCACTGTCAGTCATCGATTGACTGCTATTCCCACAGGAGTGAAAGGCTGGAAATGAGCCTCTGCCGAGGTCTGTTTAAGTGGTGTAATTTTCTTTTTCTTCTTATTCTTTCGTTTAACCTTATGTAATGTAAAAAAGAAGCCCCTTTTTCTGTTAAAGATAGGGAAAAGCCTTGAATCCTCTATAGCGATCTCGCCGCCTGCGAACATTCTCTGGAAGCACTTTTAGCACTTCAGAATAAAGAGGGAAAGGAGAATGCATTATACTACTTAAGCCGGCTTAAGTAGAGGCGGAATAAAACAACTCAAAGCCAATTGAAAAAAAAGTGTTTTGTGCTGCGCTTTGGTCTTTGCTGCAAAAAGCGTTGCTACTGAAGATTAGCAATCAGATCTTTTGAATCTCAAGAGCAGACCCTCTCAAGTTCTTAATGAAAAGACCAATGTTATCAGGTCGATTGACCAAACTCTTATTCTCTTAATTGGAGAGAATAAAGATTCAAGAAGTGAAGGGAAAGGCTCTGGCGGATTTCCGTTAAGCTCATCCATACCAGAAAATCTGCAGTAGCTTGGAAGCATAGGACTAAGCTAATTCATTCCCCCCGAGCCGTGCTGAGGAGCCAACAAACGGAAGGATACCCGGGAGCCCCAAGCCTATTGAATCGTCTCAACCCTTAGTTAGAAGTAGCATCACCCTTTATAAGGGGCTTATCCTTTATTGAGATTAGCACCTTTCTGAACTGAAAAGAGCTAGCGATCACTAAAACGGGTGGACTCTTTCATATTCGGCGCAACTACTGTTCCCTATGTATATATTGTTCGAAGAATCTTTCTATGGTACGGAACATTAGCCAATTTTTTGATTCTCTCTCAACAAAAGATTGTGAGGTAGGATCCACAGGCTCTTTTCCAATATCTTCTTTCGAAGCTGTTAACAAGAAAAAAAAGATTATTCTTTGAAAAGCCAAAAGAAAGTATGCTCTGGTATCGTATATAAGATAATGGCTGAAAAGAGTAATGATATTTCTTTTTATAGGGAAAGATCATTTGATAACTAATCTAATGGGCTTGTAGCGCCGGTTCTCCCCTCCTCAATCCATAGCGTATGTATATTATGTATATAAGGAAGTGGCTGGTTCCTCTTTGCGGGGTCGCTACTTGGATATTCCCTTCGATAAAAGGAAAAGAAAGAAGGGCTTTTTCTACTCGTTTACTGAGCAAATCACTTGACTAAGAATAACGGGAAAAACTTATCCCAATCCTCGCTCTGGACCAAGGTGCGTAGCCTTTTAACATTCTCTTTCTCTCTTTCTGGCTTAGCCTACCCAGCTCCTTCTTATTGATAGCACTGGTGAGAAAGACCCCTAATGGGCAAACTTCACTAATATCCCAGGAATGAGGAATGAAAGAACTTCTGCTATCTACTCACTCTTGCCACTGAGAGGGGATGAGTGAATACCTGGAAGATAAAGTTCTCTTATTCCCGGGATCAGGGCATCAACTGCTGTCTTTCTAAGTTCATACCCGATAGCAGTAGCCAATGTCGGAAGAGGAGCCGTTGGTGCTTTAGTTCCGCAGCTCTTGCCTGAGACGGAAAGTTGGCAAAGGCTGAAGACGCGGTCTCCGGTCTCCCTTTTTGGGCACGCGCCAATCGGTCGATCAGCCTCGATGTCCGCTAAAGAAGATAGAGATCGAGAGATGTGGCACTCTTCATAATGATTTATAAAGACAAGCAATAGCTCTTTTCAAAGGCTTCGGTTGACTTTAATTAGCAGGCTCAAGCAAGGTCAATTTCTTTTTGAGTTCCCGGCCCAAGTCAAGGCGATGCAATACTCGGGCGATAAGGAAGAAGCAGTCCCAGGCCTTAGGTCCAGACCAGATCTGAGAACTTTCGAGATGTGAATCATAGCCTAGTATAGTTTCGTACCCAACAGCAAAAAGTGATGTCATATTAGACTTTCGTTAGAATCACCCATCAGCCTTCGGATCAGAGTTTGAATTGGCTAGGGGGCATGAGCGGTAGTCAGTGCTTTTGCTCTTACAGATGCCAGTCCTTTTTCTGTTGATGCGAAATAAGTGGTCTTAGCCTTTATGCCGCATTGTCGGAAGGGGTTCAGTGAGACCCGGGCTTAGCTCGAAGAAGCAGATGTTGAAGGAAGAAGGGCAAAAGTTAGCGGAATCAGAGCTGAAGGGTAAGAAGGAAGGAAGAAGTTCACACCAGGCTCAGCGAAAGACGATGGAGCTTGTAGGCGTTCCCTATTTCTATCATTAAAAAAAAATCTCGTAGCCTGGCTAAGTAGCAGTCTCAGAGCCTTTTGATGGGGGAAGAACTACCGCATATAGCAGATCCAGCTCTGCGTCGAGCAGACTCATCTCCACACTGGTCTGTTCCTTCGTCTTCGGCTGCTAGCTAACGTCTCCCTATCGACCAAGGATTCTGATTTTCCCAGTGCTTGTACATCTCCCATATTTGTAGACTGGTCCCGCACGTACAGTGAGACAAAAACAAATCAATAGGCGCGGCTACCCCTCTTCTATTACTTCTTACTTATTGAGGACGAGCTGGGCTCAAAGCCCAGCCTTTGACAAAACTCGCCGATCTTCTTCCTTAGCTGTGCTATTGATGACCAGGGAAGTCTGCTTTATGGCTTCCTGGTTTCATCCATATCCATAGGTCTATTCCTTTTTTGGGTATAAGACTATCAGACAGTGACAGAGTGAAGGATCGTAGATCAGTAGCTGCTAAGAAAGACGTCACTATAAGAGAAGTAGCAGCTATGAGACATACCTTGTTTGTTTCTCAATGCTAGGATTTACTCCAATTCATGAGCAGCCCGTGCCCATGAATGCCATTGATAGATATCCCTATTTAGGTCTTCCAACATATTGATGAAGGACCATGATGGAAGACCTACGTCATTTCTTTTATTACTTTGGAACTAAAGCTTATGGCTGATAGGTTCAATCCTTATAATATAATGAGGAAGTCGAAGACTCCCCTTAGCCTCCCCCGTTTGTTCTCGTGCCTAAGAATGCTAAGCCGGAGACGGATCCACTTTAGCGCATCGAGCAGGTCGAGGGGTTAGTGTTTCCAGTCGTGAAAGTACTAGTACTTTCAGCGACAGTGGATTAGTCCAATGCACTATCTATTGTTTACCGTGAAAGCCATGAGGAGAATACGGTTGATTCAAAAGGGTTCCTCATCAATCATCAGTTAGAAGAGCTTCTATTGGTGACATGGCTTCAGTCACTGGGTCCAACCCAGAACATCAAGGGCTTTCCTCAGTAGGGATATCAGATAAGTAGCGCTGCTATGGCATACCCAAAGGAGAAGTAGGTCCATTCACTTATCTACTCCCACAGTTCGCTAACGCTCACCTTACATACTTCCACCCTTGGGAATTGGTTGAATAAGCTCTAGAAGCTTCCCTAACCTATCGACACGAGACATCCAGACTAAAGGTTGGAGTATCCAACCTAAGACTCACGACAGGCGGCTACCCCCCGGCCTCCTTCTCCTGGCTCTACCACCTGGAATCTGAACTAACACCCATCCGGTACCATCGAGCTAGGAGACCAACCAAACCAAGCATGGTGGTGAAGTACTCTCTTTTTCACTCCACTTCCCTTGGGGACAAGAATAAGCTCAAGAAAAGCGTCCTTTCGAGGAACGTAGTCGCTTTAGCGAAGCTTATGGCTTGCTAGAACTTTTTTGAACTGAACTGCTTGAAAATGGCCTAGGCCCCAGCCCTGGCTGGCTTGAAATACTCCTTTCTCCTTGCCAGTTGATAGAATTCTTCCTCCTTGCTTGCTAGCAACTCCAGAGGCTTATATTTATTCTGCAACTGAAGGAGTTTAAGACTAGAAATAGATCTATAAAAGAAAGATAGGGGTCCTGGATGCCTTAAGCGTAAGATTTATAAAGTAGCTTTCTCACTTGCCTAGCAGATGACTGTATAAGAGGTTACTCGGAATATGCATTTGCCCCCGACCTAGAACCCGTGGAACCCACTATTCGTCTATGCCACTTTCCTAAAGGACTGAGTTAAAAGCATGAAAAGACGAGGTACTTTGTTACTGGCAAGTAAAGGACGGGGGCGGGGACAGCAAGAAATTAAACAGGTGACCCACCTGCTATTAGCCTAACACCTTTGATTTTTATATCACTAATACATTAGGGTCTACCCCTACCTAGGCCTACCAGAGAATCTTATTGCTAGCCCTAAGAAATCTCGAGGGGAAGAAAGGAATTGTTTGCTGCAACTGGATAGTTGGGAGAAGGACAGGAAATACAATCGAAGTAAGCTCGGCTGGATCCCCATGGACGGAATGATAAGAATAGTGAGCCTTGGAGATCGTTAGAGCGTTTGGACCTACCGTATGAAACCTACCTATTGGCTCGCCTTAGGACTCTCAAAAAAGTAACCTGGCCTGATACCTATTCACTTTTCTGGCCCACTCGTATCCATCATATATAATATGCCCGACTTTCGAGGGAAATCTACCTCGACGATAAAGTATTCGATCGCCTGAAGATGGCACAGAAAGACAAAAAGAGAAAAATCGATCTAAGATAAGAAAGGATGTAAACTGAAACCCAATTTAGCTTTCTACCACGCCGTGGAAGTAAGACTAGCAACTATTATATGGCCCTCCTCCTTGATGTTTTGACTTAGAGTTGTTTTATCCGACTCATCGACAGGCCACAACCCAGGGCACCAGCCCACTTTCGACCAGCCGGTTCAAACGCAACCCCAAGCGGCTGGTCCATCTCATTACCCCAAATAGATCGTTTATTCTAAAACAAAAAAAGCTGTCTAGTTATGCCCTATTACTCAACACAGAAAAAGGACATTATTGTGATGGATGTAACTTCTTTTCTATTGAATGAAGTCTTTGCTGGCATATTCAACTAGTGTTCTCACAGGTTCAGGAAAGGAAGAGGGGCTCAGACATTCTTTGCGCATGTACAGAAGAACGGAGAAGTTGACCAGCTCATTCAAGCAGACGTAAAAGGCAAAGTCTCCACTCGCACATGCTTAGGTAAGCCCAGCGCCTTATATACAATCATTTATTGATTCTTACTCGCAGGGACTTAGCAGAGAAGTCCGAAGTCTTTCAAAAGTTCATGGAGTGAAGAAGTTGAGTAGAGTTGGAAAAGAGGGTCATTAGTCCTTGTAGTCAGAAAGAAGAAAGCCAAACAAGCCGTTTCACCCCTTACTATAAAGCTTCCCGCTTTGAAGCCCGGAATTACAGACGCCTTAAGCTAATGGCAGACATAAGAAAGCATTAGTCTAATAACAGAAAAGTCGTAAAGCGTCGGTCTTCTACTGTCGTCAATCTTCTTAGTCGTTGTCTCCACTTTGAGTAGAGCGAAGCAAGGCATTCCAGCTAAAAGCAGCAGCAACGTCAGCATCCCGTCAGAAGGCCGAGGACAAGAAAGCAAGTCTGCTAGTCATCAAGGGCTAGCTAAGACAGGGCAGCTAGGCTGAAGGCAAGGAAGGCTAGTCCGGCAACTGCTGGCTGTCAACGAAGAAAAGTCAAAACGCAATGCCAGCTTCTAAAAGATTTTGATTTGAATAAATTCCAAGGCCAGTTCTTCAAGTTCTGGAGTTCCATTGCATTAATGAATCCGGCTGGAAAGAAAGACCTACACCTACTATCGCTTACAGCGCCTTCTTCTTTTTTTATGGAATAAATAAAGTAAGCTTGGGGCGGTGAAGCTATTCAAAGTTTGCATTCTTTGGTCTTGTGCCTGCGCTATCAAGTCACGTGCTGCGCTTCCAAAGAATGAATCAATGAATACGGTAGAGGAGCGAAAGTTGCCGGCGACAGTGTCAAGCTATAAGGTGTGAGCTTTGCTCACACACACCGGCTGATAGAGGGCAAGATCACATTCACTTGCTTGCCGCCCGGCTCCATAGTCAAAAAGTGGATCAAAAGTAGGCCCGCTCCCATAACCACACGGGAGGGTAAGGCATCCAGTTAAGGATGGATGATTACGCTTCTTCGCCTTTGACGCCTCAATTTGAAAGCAGGTTCCGTAAGTCCAAGCCTAAACAAGGCAAGCCCAAAAGATGATTTTTTCCTCACATCGATGTTCTGGTGGACTTCACCGCTGGACACGGGATGCTGTCCTTTATGGATGCTTTCTCTTGATATAAGCAGATCTTCATGGCCGAAGAAGACCGAGAGAAAACAGCGTTTACCACCATATCAGGTAGGAGGGCACGTTCTGTTACAAGGTGATGCCCTTTGGTCTAAAGAATCTGTCAAAGAGCCCTCTTCTAACTAGGAGAGTAAGCAAGCTACCGGAAGCGAAGCTTCTGTCCCCCCCTTTTTTTCAATTCTTCCTTTTCGTTCTACTTAGGTGGAGCAATCGTCATTCCCGACATAATAGAAAACCACAGGCCTGTGTAGACACCTGAACGAACTCATGTGGACACTCTTCAGCCCGAGGACAATCTTTCAAATACACATTAATTTACCTGTATTTATTTTCTTTGCTGATTCCTCTCAATGAAATTTTCCATGTTGCACTAAGTTACTTACGGATGTATGCATGCGGTCCGGGAACACTTTGGGGTGAACACCCATCCGAACAAGTAGAGTCAATAGTTCAGCATTTAGGCCATAACATAACGCAAAAAAAATCTTTAACCCAAAAAGTGCTCTCCGAACCAAGCTAGAAAGTTTCCTTTCACTAGGCTCACCAACCAACCTGGACTTTGATTCTTATTATTCCTACCGGATATCAAAACCATAAGGATTGTTTCCAGCCATGAGTTCCCATATGACATAAGCGCTCTTGGGTGGGGTGGGCCATTCCATCCAATTTTTGAGAAGGGGCCCAATCTCGTATTTGATGGTCGGCGGGGCGATGGGCTTCGCTTCTACGACTGCCTTCCCAGCCGTTGCAAACACTGAGCGAGAACGGTAAAGAGCGATGTCGTTGCGCGGGGATGCGATTCGCCAAGCGCAGGCAAACAAAGCTGCCCGGCCCTACCGGATTAGGAATGCGAAGGCCTTTCAAAAATTCATGCAAGTTTGAAGTGAACTACCTGAAAATCGCCACCTTTTGAAGTGCCAGTAGTTTCCGCTGTGGCCACACCAACCCTTTCGTTCTTATCGCTCCGGGTTCCGATCTATATGACCTCCGGACGGTACAAAGTACACTTCTTCTGTAGAGGCAAATAACCTAACTCTGTTCAACGGGGGAGCAGCTCAAAGAAAGAAAAGTATGGTCTGGTCTGAATTCAGGCACGGCCCGCCCGTCTGCTGCTAGGTCGGGGAATGGCGCCAGGCGAGGGCTTAGCTATGTCCCTTAATCAATCGGCCGGTCCTTCGACCTTCGTTTGATTCCGGCGGCCGGCATAGATCTCATGAGACCCGCCCACTATTACTACGAAAAAAGAGCCCTGCCCTTTTCCTTCGCTAAACGGAGAGTAAGCAACTTCTATTAGCGCCGGACCTTGAGTCGAATTGATCGTGTCATGTGCAACGTCCATCAATGATGGTTCATTAATGTCCATTGATTTAGACTCCTTCCCTCTTCCCAACTACGAAAAAGATCGAGAGGGGTCGAAGACCACAAACCAAGAACGGAAACGGAAGTCTTTTTACTCCCCAGTCTCTCTTAAATAAAGCTCGCCAAGGCGACCTGGGCAGGTCGGCCGGGTCTTTCCCTGTTGTTCTGTTTCCGCCACGAGAAAGACGCATTACAGAAGTATGCCCAGCGCGCATCCGTTGAGAGTTTATGTTGTCTCGGTAGGGAACTGTACGACCTCCCTATTGTATTGAATCAATAAAAAAAGAGGTCAGCGCTACGGCCTCCTATTCTTTGATCCAATATTGACCAGGGACGAGCCCCGACTTCCATTGGTTTGACCTCCAGGGGTCACAAAGCTTTGTTGAAAGCGGAGCAGGGCTCGTCAAAGCTGTTTGTGTCCTCCTTTCGTCGAGTGCTCTTCCCGGTTCACTGGGCTGTTAGCCTACCAAGCACTTGCCCGCTGCTCCTGCCGCCGCGGGCGGAGCGCTCGTTATCCTTACTGTTCTCTCTGCTGGGGCCCCTCCCATTGCTAACGCCATAAGCAATGGCAGCTCCAGCTCGCAACCACAGGGGCTTGCCCTTCGAGGCCAGAGTGGGCTCAGCAGTCAGCCTCCATTCGAATTACGTTAGGGGGTCTTTCGCTTTTGCCAGATCGTTAGAGATACTATGAGTCCTCCGTCCCAGATTCAATCGCCGCGGCCATCTGGTTCACCGGTACTACCAAAAAGTCTCATGCTTACGTTACTCTTATTGATGGTTTGATTATCTTGGACCACGAAGACTCCGGTCGTGCTTCTGGTTTCTATTCTCATCATCATCAAGAACCCGTTCTACCTCGTGCTCTGCCATAAGAACTTGGAGTCCGTATCATGGTGAAGGTAAGGTAACGCTGTGATTCTTGCTCAAAAAACAGACCGAAGGCGTTCGAGTTATTGGCTCGTTCGATCTGGCAGCATTCATGAGTCGCTCGTTCAACTGTCCCTCGGAGACACGGTCGAGAAATGCCATTACCAGGGTAACCTCCGTCCTTTCTTTCTCTCGGTCTCACCCAACTTCATACGGCTCAGCTAAAAAACGTGAGCGCCCCTGCGCGAGCCTGATTTTCTTAGTAAAGTCAAGCTTTGGCTCCCGTCAGAAACAAGAAATGGATCAAACAAAAAAGGGGGGGGACTGGAGCAACGGGCTATGCCACCCAAACCAAGAACGGGAAGTCGCATCCGTCCCATCGCAAGCACCTACAATGTCATGATCACATTGGTTTACCCTTTTTTCTTTGGTAGTTTAACGGACGGTCGCCCCTCCAACAAGAAAGGGTATAAATATGAAAACTTCTCTGCCATTTGGATCGGAGAATTTATGGAGGAAGTCGGGTTTTAAATTTCCAGAAACCACACGATTATATAGCCAAAGGGAATAGGCCGCGCCTAAAATCATCCCAAGCGCTGCTAATGTGGCTACTAAGCTATTTCTTTGGAAAGCTCCTACTAAGATGAGAAATTCCCCGATAAAGCTGCTAGTACCAGGTAAACTCATATTGGCTAAAGTGAAAAAGAAGAAAATTAACGAGAAATTCGGCATGGTGCTCACTAAACCCCCGTAATATCTAACAAGTCGAGTCTTATGTCGGTCATATAGAACACCAACACATAGAAAAAGGGCTGAAGAAACCAGTCCATGACTTAACATCGGTAGAATGCTACCTCCAATTCCCTGTATGTTCAGACTAAACATACCAATAGTCACAAAATTCATATGGGCTACTGAGGAGTAAGCAATGATCTTCTTAAGATCGATCTGTCTTAAAGTGGTCAAGGAAGTATATATTATAGCAATCGCGCTTAGAGTATAAATGAAAGGAGTGAAACAAAGTGTCGCTTCAGGAAACATGGGTATTGAAAATCTTAAAAACCCGTAAGTTCCCAATTTTAAAAGAATTCCTGCCAAGATAACGGATCCTGCCGTGGGTGCCTCTACATGAGCTTCGGGTAACCAAATATGAACTGGTACCATAGGAACTTTGACAGCGAAAGAGGCGAAAAAAGCAATCCATAAAAAGATTTGGCGCCGCTCACTAAATTCTGTGGTTAATAAGATTTGTAAATCGGTGGTTCCTGTTTGGAGAAGAATCAACAGAATAGCTAATAGCATAAAAACAGATCCAAGTAAAGTATAAAGGAAAAACTGATATGCTGCCTTGATCTTTCTTTGTCTCGAACCCCATACCCCTATAATAATGGTAGAGTAAGGGGTGGCCCCAAAGCAGAATTGACCGGTAGTGGTTGGTCGAAGCTCCAGTAGGTAGCCACTCCCTTCTCAGGGAACCGTACGTGAGACTTCCGCATCATACGGCTCCGTCCCGAGCTTCCGTCGTCGGCCCTTGTCATTAGCCCACTATCTATGCATGTATTTTCAGCCTGGACTCTCGAATCTTTTGCTTTTCGGGTAGTGGCGAACAATGCTGCTTGCGTTGCGGGAGATGCCCGCTCTCCAGGCCCGGCCTGCTTCCCGCCCGAAAGAACCGCTCACTAGCTAGCGACGTGAGGGGGTTGGAGACATACTCAAAACCATGCCTTTCGAACCGAACGTCAGGCCCGTCTTCCAAATGGGCTCGTTGGGAAGAAAGATGGAGTGCGGCCTGTAGAGCACATGTAACGCACCGTCGGGTTGCTCACGCAGGCGGATCTCTCTCTCGTTATATTGGAGGATATCGTAAGAGAGATGTGAAAGTAATAGCCTTATGTTATGGCCGCTCCCCGACTTACGGCCTTTACGCTACTACTACTGTGCTGTGATGTGAGCGGTTCTTTTTGGTTTGATCTTTCCCAATCATCCTGGCCGGAACTTGTACGCAGCACTTGAACAAGGTTTCTAACTCTTTTTTGATCTGAATCTTAAGGACAGGACCTTACCCTATTCTCGAACACTCCGCTGAGCTCTACCCTGCCCGCATTTCCTTTTTTGATTTGAAGGGGGTCGCTCCAATGTCTCCACCTGCTGCCAACAGTCTTTCTTCGGAATTATACTGAACGGGTCGATCCTCCCCTCCCGTTTGTTTTAGCAACTTATCCGTCGGTCTCCTCGCCAAGAGCTCCCCGGTGACGACAGAGGAACCAACCCGCGCGGGGCGGCTTTTTTGTTTCACAATAAGACCTGGACGATTATCCCTACCCTCGGTAGCTTACGAGTTTACGTCCATCCCTGGTTGGGTACTGTTTCCTTTCGATTTCTTCCTTGTAGCCGTTACCTGAATTCGCGCAAGTGTGTCCACACCCTCCAAACTGACTTGACGAGGAATCCATTCTCGCGAACAAACACAACTCCTACACACACCTAGGAGCACCCCTTCCTGCATATTCATACAAGACCCGAGTAGGCGAGTCGAGGTCCTACAAGGTACCCACTACTCAGAGTACCCTCCCCAAAAAAGATGTGTCTGTCAGGTTCGGTTCTTCGCCATTAAGTTGGGCGGGTTCGACCAGAAATGCTATGCTTACGCACAAGACTACCCCTCTTCCCGAAAGCTTCGCGGAGACTACTTTACGACGACGGACGACCGCCCGTAGGGGGTTTACTGCACAAGGCCCCTGCAGAGGAAAAGCTTGATCCTAGCGAATAGAAGATGCTCAGCTCCGCACAACATAGGGATTGGCACGCTTTCGGAAAGAACATAGAATAGTAGAAGATCCAGCATGCAGAACACGGCGATCATTATAAATTCACGAATTAGAGATGCTGTAATATACTCTTTCCCATAACTTCTCATACCAGACCAACCCACTAAAATGCAAATAGGGATCAGAAATGTGGTCAATATCACGAAGAATAAAGAGATACCGTCTATACCCAAATAAAAAGAGATGTTTTCATAAGGAAGCCATCGAAGGCTTTCCACAAATTGAGATTTGGCCGTAGAAGGATCAAATTGTATCCGAAGAACAGGAGAATACAAAAAAGTAATAAGAGAAGCGCACAGACCAATCAATCGTATCGATCGTATTCTTGAATTTGGAATGAAAAGAAGAGTAATGCTTCCTAGCACGGGACACAGAATAAGACCACTTAGATCAGAATAGCATTCACAGAAATGTTCTAACATAGAGAAAAATCAAACTAAAAAAAGATTAGTTGACAACAGTAAAAAGATGAGCGCCTAATTCCAATACAATAAAGGTCTATCAGTGCAAGTCAGCTGAACACCGTGATTGATGAGTAGGTAGGTAAGTTAGGTCTACCTCTCGCCCAGTGGAAAGCAAGTTTCCTCCCCCCTGAATGAAGAAGTAGTTGGGCCTCCCGCCCCCCTGAGGTGCCTTTATGACGATTCTTTTTTTTTATTCTTGAATTCGTCGATTTCAATCCAAGGTGCACCTTGCCTTTTTTCAGGTAGCTTTCTTTGCTTTGTGAGGCCTATTTTAGTTTAGGGCATTGGTCATAGCGTCGAAAGGATAAAAAAAAGAAGACTGCGTCAGGGGCCTTGACTTAGTGCTTGCATGTTGGGAAAGGGGATCCGCCTCGAATCAAAACGATCCCTCTTTGATACGATATTTCTTCTCTTATGAGATTGATAGTTTGATCGAGGACAGTACACTTCTCCCCAATATGAGTGCGGTTGCAGCTATAGTCAGAACTCCAACTGGGCCAATTGCATAATTATGACCCGAGGTAGCGAAGGAGACAGCAAAGCAAATGGATGGAAATTCTCCACCCTTTTGTATCTTCTCGTGTGTGTGGATCACACCACCGTTTGAAGCCATCACCTACGCAATTTCAAAGTTCATGAGCCTCAGATTTTTACCTTTTTTTATTTCATAATACATGTTCCATCTCGAGTTGCATTGCTCGATGGAGGAGTCGTGAATTAGTTGTGGTATCCTGTACTGTAACCGGTAAAAGATCATTGGGTAGTGCCCGACCTGAGTCAAGTTGTACCTTCCGGTTTCCAAGTCTCTGAGGCTGAAAGCCGAGGATGGGAATATGGTTGACCCAGAATTTACATAATAAAGATGGCCCTACTTCTGAGCCAACTTTGCCCATTCGTCTTATCAAGATCCGGCTACCAAAAGCGAGGAGAGCGGTCTACTTCAGTAAGCGAATGGTTAATTCACTCAAGTCTTTGAAGGAAGTGGAAAACCAAAAGATGCTATGCTGCCTACCAACATGGATAAGTGGGCGAGCAAGCGAAGCCCCAGGTTCAGAAAGAATAGTGGGTACCTACGTAGTAGATACCTGAATGATTCTTGAGCAGCGCTGGGAGAAGAATCGAAAAGGCAAAGATATGAGAAGGAAGAGCGCTATCCTAGTCTTAAAGAGAAGTTATCGACCATGGTGAACCGCCCTAAGCAAGATCGGTTCAGCAGGCCAATTCACGCATCTTCCGCAGAGTACCAGCGCCAGCCCTATGAGCTAACTTTCCAAAAGACGGCAAAGAGCAATCGGACCTGTGAAAGTAACATCAAAGACTTATCTACACTATATACACGGGCTTATGAGAGGATTTTTTAATCAAGCCAAGAGGAATCGATTTTGCAGTCCATACCAGGTAGATTTAGGAGTGAAAAGCAGTGAATGCCCGGTAGCAAAGGTGCGAAGCAGACTCGGCTTAACTGAAAAAGAGTTCGGTTTCCCCTGGAAATGATGGAATAAGCTTTTCTTCCTCGACGCGACTATGAGCTCATAGGGAGCTGGGAATGAAAAAGGTTAGCTGGGACTAAGAAGGGATAGGATTTGATTAGCGCGCTTTCTGCCTGTCCTTTCCTTACTCTGTCGATGGTCAAAACTTTGTTTGTGGTACGAATATTATGTCATACTGTAAGAGCAGTATCAACCATGACGCGAGTTGGGC
>Ga0058695_1000002_pt1 | contig 129572 bp, 117 predicted proteins | sample AgamicMgMarz_FD_55042 | JGI IMG/M metagenome (GOLD analysis project Ga0058695, IMG submission 55042) | Agave microbial communities from Guanajuato, Mexico - Mg.Ma.rz | ecosystem: Host-associated > Plants > Phyllosphere > Phylloplane/Leaf | place: Guanajuato, Mexico | collected 2012-06-04 | reverse complement strand
TATAACTATAGCCACCCACCCCTAGGTCCGGTCCGTCCCCTCTGAAAGTAGTGAGGAAATGGTACTTGAGAAAGGAAAGGAGAGTTATGCATTCAGCAAGAACATTCATCATATATACTTAGAACTATACTTGAGTACAATACTTGAGAGTATAACTTGAGTATTAACTACTTGAGTAGTACTTGAGTTCGCCAGTGCTTGAGTATAACAATACTACCTACAAATAGAAGGACAATATAGTTTATTTGTTTTGTGTTATAACAAAGCATTACAAATGCTGACAGCGTAAGCGGCTAATAGTCAGTACGATTGCAACTATAGGTTGCTTGACAAAGGTAGTACAACTATGATATGATAAGGGATTAAATAGGAGTACAACCAATGGTAGATTGTAAGTTACAACCTTTGATTTGTTTATTTGTCAGACCTTTTGTGATAACGCGCGCATGCGTTCATTATCTCCCTAGGAATTTCGTGAGGGATTTCGCGCGGTACAGGAAAAAGATGAAAGAAAAAATATCTGCCTTATTTTCGCCTTATTACCAGTTCATAGTCAAATCATAGAAGGACACACAAGAGCAATGGGGATTGCACAAATGGAAGCCTTTGCAGTTATCACTGGTACACGTAAGTATGACCTTGAGTTGCAGATCATTTGCACTGACAAGGCGCAAGCTTCCAGAGAGGTGAAAGACCTTAAGAAAAACTATGGCATGGATGACGCCAGAGTGAAGCGCTTTGACAATGAAACTCTTGTTTATGAGTGGATTGAAAAGAACGCTTGAAACTCTTTGGTTATGGTCTTAATTCGGCCATAATCTAATGGTTTCTTACCTAAGCACCGCAAGGTGTTGAGTGAAAGAATTGAACCATTGAGCAATCCAATCCCTTAGGGGAAACGGAATGTAAGCAAAGGGTGAAAATCCCTTAAGGCTAGGACGTGGGAAAGCCCTATCTTTGGGTGAGGATACCACTTAACAGGCCATATCCCGAATACCGAGAACTATGTTAAGCGCATGATGAGGGCAATGAAGCTTCGTAAGAGGTGGACTGTGATTAGTCATGAGCACGTCTTAGCTAGGATTAGTGTGAGCTAACAACCGTTGGCAAGAACCACAAGGGACAGGCGCGAATGCCGATAATCCATGAGGATGGAGAACCATAGTAATATGGGAACCTTGAAGACACTAAGCGTTACTGGTGGAATTGTGCATATTGTGAGACTGACAATCTCTATGTGTGTGCATAGCTGAAAGCGCCCCATCGCCCCTCAGAAGGCGGAGCCGAAAGGTTGTAACAGTATTGCTCACTCCCTTAGCGGTCTTACAGAACGTTTGACCATACAAGGGTAGATAAAACAGAGTGAACAATACACATTGTAGTTTGGTTGTGGTTTCTTCCTTCAAAAGCTTTCGTAAGATTGTGGATGATAACTGTTCGCCTTACTATAGGTTACAATGTGCGCAAATAACTCAAAAGTAGAAATAAAGTTTAAGTAGCTTCGAAAGAAGCGAAACAAAAAAGCGGAACCCATTTATTTGGGTTTTAACCTGTTTAAAGTAACACATTTCAAAAGAATGCGGGACCATAACAGGGGGAAAGTATCCTTGGCGGGGTACATAAGAATTATCATTCCGAATGCATCCGACAATAGTCTTAACGTAAATCCTAACCTTTCCTGTATGATGAATACAGATTATGGCGCGTGGTTTTGTGCGTTAGATGCATTCTAAGAGGTAATTCAACAAATAGCGAAAGGGACTTTGCTATGTGGACGTTTGAAACGGAATGTCTAGGAAAGAAAGTTAAATCCTCTAAATCCTTTCCTACTCGCAGTGATGCATGGGAAGCGGGGGTTAAGTATGCAGATATTTGTTATGAAAATGGCGAAACTGTATACATAAAAGTAGTTCCTGTGAAAGAAAGCTAGGGATTGATTTGTGTTGATCCTTGAACATGTTTCTTGTGTAGGGTATGGCTTGAAGAACGCTCTTTATGGGTTAGTAAGCTAGTAAATACCGCACGTTAAAGAGGTGTGGGATAGAGTAACAAATCACTAACCTTGGTAGATATTTCACTTAATGCACATGAAAGAGGGGACACTTTCCGGTAGTGTGTATTGAGGGCAATATCCTTGCGACATTCCGTTGCAAGAACAGAATGGCCCATAGCAAGACCTTTGAAAACCTTATGGTTAGGTCAATACAAAAGGATAAACTATTATGAAAACCGATCTCAAGACCATTGACGCCATGATTCTGTCCATTTCCAAGCGCGGCAAGATTCTGCGTAATGATGGCCATGAATGCCTTGTCGCAATCTGCGAACACCACAAGGAACACGGCGACTATACCCGCCTTCCGAAGCTTTTGGACGCTGTGAAGAATTCTCTTGGCAGTTCTTTGTCCGCTGCCATGATCGATTGGGTTGAACGCTTCTATACCGGCCTGAAATTCGATCGTGACAACGGCAAGTCTGAAATGGGCTTCTTTGTCAACGTTCCGAAGGTCAAGAAGGAATTTGTCAATATCACGGCTGAAATGAAAGTCAAATTCAAATCGTCTGATACTGAAGCCTTCTATGTCGGCAGTGCTGAGGGTTTCCCCTTCTATGAGCTTGAGCGTGAAGTGGCACAAAAGCCTTTCGACTTGAAGGCCGCTATCGTCCAGCTTATCCGCCGCGCTGAAACGGCTATCGAAAAGAATGTGACGGACCATGCCGAAAACAAGGTCAATCATGCTCAAGTCGAAGTCCTGAAAGGTCTTGTCAAGAACCTTGACGAAATAAAGGATGAAGAACCGGCCATTACGGAAACCAATGTGACCGAAATGGTTCAAGCCAAGAAGCCACGCCGTTCGAGCAAGAAGGCTGAACCCGTCGCTGATGCTGCGTAACACACCGCAAGGTGTTTGAAAATTGGATCGGCAGAAGTCCCCCACATCTATATTGATGTAGTCTGCCGGTTCATAGAACCGTGGGTTGATTTGTAGTCTAGCGGCTATTAAGTCCCCACGGTTCGCTTTATTATGGGGTTATACGCCTACATAGCTAATCGTAGTAGGCAATTGAGCAAAGCGATTAGGCGGCATTCCACCGTCGTGCTATGTAGGTTTATAACTTCATACAAGAGGGATTGTGTTATGAAGAAACGTAAGGGTGAGACTGTACAAGCCATTCTATCCAATGAGGCCGTTGGTTTTGGATGGGCATTTCTTTATGCTTATGTCATCATCATGGCTTGCTTTGGTGTGTGGTATCGCTTTGAGGTTATAACAAAGGCTTTGGGACTTTAACAATGGTTCGGCGACGTCCTAAGTTTCCTAGTGGCCTCAAGATTATCCGAAAGGGTAATAGGTTAGGTGTTTTTGTCCACAATAACCGAGTGGGGACTATTGTTCGCCATAGGGGTATAATCCCCCGCTGGGAAGTAGTGCAGTGGAATTATCCATTTGATAAGGAATGGTTCCACCAATTGCCTAATGCCGTTCTATGGGCTTGTATGTCCGTTTAAACCACTATCTAACAGGAAGGGAGTTTATGACATGATTATTGGCTTGTTACTTATCATTGCATCACCCCTGCTTATTCCGTTGGCTTATGGTGTGGTGCAAATCTTGAAGCATCTTCTTGCGGGTGGCATCCAGTTTGTCGTTCAATTAGGTGCAATCGTTATCGGTATATATGCATTGGCCCTTGCTGGCATATTCTTTGGCAAGATGTGGCCTTACATTGTGTTGGTAATGAAGGGGCTTTTTGTATCTGCTCTAATTGGTGCAATCGTGGCCTATTTGGCAACATACATCTTAGAGCGTTGGTTTCCTTTAAAGGGGATAGAGGATTAATCATGTTCACGTTTTTGATAGTACTGGCAGTGCTTATCTCACTTATGGCAGGATTCTTTCTTGGCTTGTGCATTTCTATAAGTGTACCAGTCAATAATAAGTCTTGCTATAAGGTCATTTCTCTCAACCGCAATGAATGGAATAGGGGTTAGTGTATGGGAACGTCTCTAATCTCCTATAACCACATACAAAAGTTTTGGCTTGCAGAACATAACAAACGTAGTGTTGGTATATTGGTTCTTTGTAACCATGTGATATGTGCCGACGGTTTTTCTATGTCTGTCCAAGCATCTGAATATCATTATTGTTTGCCACGGACATATTTACCTGATGGTGAATATACTCATTGGGAAGTTTTACCCTACTATAGGGATGAGCTATTTGATGAGTTTGGGGATGAAGACGTCATGGCCTATGTCCCTACAAAGATTGTAAATGCCGTTATTGAAAAGCATGGTGGCATTTCTTTGAGTAGAATACTTAACGTAGAATGAAAGGGACTTCTTATGCGTAAACAGACTTTATTTGATCGTACTTATCAGGGACCACGCGGAAATCATCTTTCCTATCGTACTCACATGACAATTACAGGTGAGCGTAAGGAAGGGGGAACAAGCATCCATCCTGCCAAATCGGCAATTGGTAAGACCGTGCGGCATACCGAACGATAGCGAAAACTTAACTCCTAGTACTAACTAGGGGTTATATGGTCGCTGTTGACCAAAGCCCTAAAGGATAGGGTTTAACTTAGGAAAGGGACTACTATGAATATCAAGGGTATCGCACTTATTGCCGCTATCGGTCTTGCTGCCATGTCTTCCGTTGCCAATGCTGCAACGTGTGGTGGCGAACCGTGGACTTCCGAAGCCTTCTTTGCTGGCAAGTGCATTGGCAACAATGGTGGTGACACTAATCGTGCAACGATTGAAACTGTGAAGGCCGACAAATCCCTCACGGGTTCTTTCAATGTACAGCCTTCTGAAACCAATCTTTCGGGTTCTTTCGGTGGTGCAACTGCTTCTGAGGGCGGGCTTAAGGGTTCGTTCTAATAACAACATTCCTGTAAGGTAATTCTAACCCTACGTTTAACCGCGTGGGGTTATTGGTGTTTTACAAGCTTCTTGTGGTGCCGACCTATGCGTGGCGGCTTAAATGGTAGCATAATGCCATCCATAAGCAGGGAGTGATAGCGTGGGCGAAAGGGGGTTCGACTCCCCCCCTCCCTGAAATTTAATTAAAATGGGGGTATAGCCCAACTGGAAGATGGCAAGAGACTTAAAATCTCTAAAGTGTGGGTTCGAATCCCACTACCCCTACCATTAATTATACCACAAATACAACCTAAAGTAAACGTCCACTTAACTAAATCAGGGGTTAGGAATGCTTAAACAAAAAGAAAATGCGCCGGATGGTTTTAAAGCCCACGAACGTAAGGGCGAAAAGATTGAAGGCGGCTTTATTGTTGCTCGTAAAGGTCGCTGGGGGAAACGCCTCAAGATTAGCGAACGTCCCTTTGAGTACCCTACCTTTGACGCTGCCCTAAAGGGGAAAAAGCGTCTTGAGGATATGTTCCCTGATAGCACATTCACCATTTTGTGTGAGGCTAAATTCGTCAAGGAATTGATTCAGGCATAGTACCTACCTAAAGGTATAGAAACGCTCTGTACGGCCTTCTATGGCCGATTGTGAGGGTATTATGAAACTCCAAAGCATCATTCATCCTGCTACCTCCGTCACATTTCCTGCTTTCATGGCAGAACGTGTTTACATGAGGGAATTTCACAAACAAGAAGGCTTGCCAGAGGATTTGAAACATTGGCAACCTACTGTTGACGCTATGCTATCAGGTGTCGATACGGACAATCCCATTTACATTATAATTGATTGTGGAATTATCCAAGCGGGTAACACCCATCGTCGTAAGGGATTACATATCGATGGTTATTGGAACCCCGGTTTATCTGCCCATGGTAATACTGGCCATAGGTCAATTCCTAGTGGACATGGTGGTGGAGGACGTAGGCACTCTTATGAACCTCCTAGCCACAAGGGTAAAAGTCCCTTTCATAGTTCTGGCTCCGATACTTGGAAAGACTCCACCTTTGAAGAACCTGAGGGGCTTATCCTTGCATCCTCTCTTGCTGCCTGTATTGGGTATGTAGGGGAGTTTGAAGGCCCAATTGGTGAGGGTGGTGATTGCTCTCACATTGATTTATCAGGTCTTATGAAAATCGATATGCAAGCCAATGTTGCATATTGGGGAAATGTCACAAATCTGCATGAGTCCATTCCGGTTAAATCAGATTGTGAACGTCAACTTGTCCGTCTGAATGTTCCGGGCTGGACACCTTAATAGGGGATATAAATGATTAAGAAATTTTTTGTTGCCACACTGTTTGCTGTAATAACAGGAGTGGTGCTTTCTTCATGCAGTGATGCTGATGTGGCAAGTGCCAATTTGTCTCGTGCGGCAGATCAATTTGAAGTCAACCGTCGTGTCGTCTTCTATAACGGCATTACAGGGGATTATATCTTATCTGTCGAGGGACTTTGTAGTCTCGGCAATCAGGATAGTGCAGGACAACTCTCTGTTACCTGTAAAACCGGTCCGGGTGAGTATAAAAAGCATTTCCTTGGGTTGTCTGACAATGTGACTTACTTTGCTGAGCAAATTCAAGGGTCGTCTGTCAGTACGTACCACTATAAGGTCATCTTCAAACCGTCGGTCATCATTCCTGACATTGATTTGAAGTAGGGGATTGAGACATGACTATCGATTTGACAAAACTTCTCACCTTCATTTTGGCACCTATCATACTGGTGATACTCATTGGTTATGAAGCCTTCTTTGTGTGGTATCTTTGGGCATGGTTCGTTGTGCCTTTTGGTATCCAACAGTTAGGTGTTTGGCATATCGCCGGACTTCTATTGATTAGTGGTTTCTTCAAACGGACAATCAAAAAGAATGATAAGACTGATTGGCTTGATATGACCAAGTGGCTTATTGCTCCTTGGTTTATTCTGTTGGTTGGCTATATCATTCGCTTTTATATTATGTGACAAACATAATCCGAGGGATTGAAGATGGCTAGAGACAGTCCGTAACTAATCCATAGGACGCAATGTGCTTTCAAAAGAAAGACGGTCCTATTCAAATTAGATAAATATATATATATAAAGATAGTATGGAACGCCTGTAGGGTTGACGGCGTGTTGATATAAATAGACCTACATCAAGCATGTAGAAAATGAGGTTTTGTTATGTAACAGGTTGGGTATACAATAGGTGAGGGGAGATACCCCTAGAACATGCCCCTCACCACCATATTAGCTTTTATATGACATGTGGTATTCTAACCATTCTTTCTCCTCCGTTGCTATGGTTAGCCCCTCCCTACAGTACCACATGTCACCTAAAGGTTAACCAAATAGGCCGGAGTACCTCCTAATGATCGTTTATTTCCTTGTCCTTACCTTTTGGTATGGAAGCCAATCACCATCTACAACAATAATCCCTCAAACGTATCAGACCAAAGAGGCTTGTGAAGCGGCGGCAATGTCAAGCATATCGGAATACAACAAGCGTTCCGGCTTTAGGGATGTAGATTTTATGTGTGTTCCGTGGAATCAAGAGGGTGACTAAATGCAACCTAGATTCGATGTTGATGATGAGGTCAAATGTAATGATCACTTGCAATACATAGGTTTCCCTTCAAATAGAAGATATTATCTTCAAGGGTTAACCCGAAAGAAGAAATATTTTGTTGTTAAAGTGGTTAATTGGAGTGATGGTTCCCAATCCATTTGGGTTAAAACTAGATATAGTGAAACCATCCGTGGCCCATTTATCTGGACTAGGTTTAAATATTATTATGAAACTGTTAGGATACTACAATACGATCCCAATCAACAAGGTGATACTGATGAAGATATTTAATAGAGCGCTCGTAGCAGCAGCCATGGGCTTCGTCCTTCTTGTTACCTTTGGGTGTGAAAGATATCCTGAATATCATCAAGCTTATAATGATTGTGTCTATCGACTCACCAAAAAGAGGATTAGTCCTCCTGAAAAATATGAATATTGTAGGTGGTTTGCTAAGCAGTATGTAGGTGTTCAAAATGAAATACACGAATAGGCATGGTGCCATTTGGTCCATTGTGGATCGTATCCAGACAGCACCTGATATGCGCAAAACGATCCATCATGACAAAGAAACCTATCATCGGGACAGGGATTTGAAAAATGCATTCCGTTTGTAAATCGTTTGAAGTTGGTAAGCTTTACAAAAAGAAGGGTCATATCGGCCTTTATAAATGTCTGAGTATCCACCTATTCAGGAAAGACGAACAGTGTGGTGTAATGCAATATGTACGCCCTGATGGTGTTGTGTCCAGTGACCCTGAGGACAAAGGGGATATTCCTTCTGTGTTCAAATGGGATGACACATGGTATGAACACAAAGAGCCTGTTGTCATAAAGGAACGGAGACTCGTTCTCATTGATGGGAATGATGTTTACCTCCCTACGCAAAAATCGTCATACGGCACAGTCATAGGTGAAATCGAGGTTGTCATCACCGATAGTAAGCTTATTGATGTGAGGGTTGTGTGATGTTCGAGGTCGGTAAGAAGTATAAGGGAGTAAACACAGGCATTATCTTTACTTGTGTGTGGGCAAACAATAAGCAAGCTACCCTTACATCTGATATTAGTGGTATGGCTATCCTTGTTGAATGGGATAGGTCTGGTCCTTACTATAAAGAGTATATTGAACCCCGTAAGGAATACTATAACGCCTATAAGGATAGTAAGGGAGTGGTTACTTATAGTAATCCCTATGATGATGTCAAGACCGCAGACGCTGTGGCAAGAGGATATCTTGATTACTATGGCCGCCTTATCATGACCCATCACAGTGAAACACATGTGGACGTAGAGTTCCACCTCAAGAGAAAGTAAAATACTTAGTATGTTGGCAGTAGTTTATGGCACCCTCAAGAAGGGTTATTCGAACAATGGTTTCCTTCGTAATGCTACCTTTGTGCAGGGTGGTATTGTCCGTGGACACAAGCTTTATTATGCTGGCTTCCCTGTTGCTGCCCCATCTGAGGGTGATTGCATCAAGGTTGAAGTGTGGGATATTGGTGATCCCTCTACGGACACAACAGCAGCAGCTACCTTGAAGGGTATGGACCGCCTTGAAGGCTATCATGAGGATAGTGAGAGGGGTAGCATGTACCTCCGTAGGGGTGTAACTATCTTTGCTGACGATGGCACTCGTCTTGAAGGGCAGATGTATGTTGGCAATGCCCGTACATGGCGAGACTTCAAGGGTATGAGGGAGATGGGTAAAGATGAAACTGGCATCTATCAATGGCCCTGAGGATTTTCAGGTAGGTCGTGTTATTGTACGGAATAATCCCAGACAAAGTAAGTATCGAGAAGAGTATGAAATTGTAGGTTCTCTTATTAATGGACAAATGAAATTTGAGGCTAATTCCTACGAAGGGTCAGTACTACTTTCTAAAAATACTTATAATTTTCGTGTACCTGAGGATTTCGGTACTTTAAGTGTTTGGGGTTATTACACAAAGGAACTCCAATATGACCCCATGCAACAAGGAGACAAGGATGAGGATATCTGATAACATTGATCTTGAAGCTCAACTCTTTGTTGAGGGGCGTAANGCAGCAGCTTCGGCTTATCGTAGAGCCGTTAAGAATGTGAGGAAAGCACATTGGGTAATCAAGAGTTCAAGGGGCCAAATACTACATACATCCAATGTGTGAACCGTATTAACAACCGAACTAATATGTCCTATAGGTATTTAACCCTTGGGGCTATTTATCCATTAGTACATGACCATGGTCGTGTCTATAGTATTATGACACCAAGGGGTGAAACACATTACCCTAGCCGACAATTCAAAATTGTAACAAACCCTGAGCTTCGATATGATCCGAACCAACAAGGGGATAGAGATGAGGATATTTAAGTGACTGGTATTGACTTTATGGCAGGTCTTGCTGCCTCCGCTGCTGCTGATGCAAAGGGTGAAAAGAAGGAAGAAAAAACTATTACTTCAACCAGTGGTGTTAAGAAGGTGTTCTATCGTCAGGGGAATGTCTTTCAAATCATTGATGAACCGAAGTTTGATTTTCTTGACAACCTCCCTGCTGGTACATATTCCATTTGTGCATCTATGGAAGGTTACTATCTTGAACGTCGAGATGACTTTGGTATTGACCATAAGGTGTATGGCATTGCCAACTCCCGTGCACAACGTATTATGAATACCTTTGAAGAACGTTCTGGTAATACCGGCCTTCTTCTTGAAGGTGAAAAAGGTTCAGGCAAAACACTGCTCACAAAGGTACTGGCCCGTGATTTCGTAGCTAAGGGTTATGTGTGCCTTCTGGTAAGTGGTGCCTTCTGTGGTCCGGGCTTTAATGACTTCCTTGCCAACATCAAACAGCCTGCATTGGTTGTTTTTGATGAGTTCGAGAAGATGTACAATGACGAGAAACAGACTCTGTTGTTGTCCACCTTTGATGGTTTGTTCAGTGCCAAGAAGCTTTTTGCTGTCACTGTCAACGACACCTACAAAGTGAATGCCTACTTCAAGAACCGTCCGGGTCGCTTTATGTATCGGTATAATTACACTGGTCTTGAAGACGAATTTATTAAGGAATATTGTGAGGACAACCTTAAAGACCAATCACAAATCCCAAAAATACTTACCTTTGCTACTGTTATGGGTAAATTTAACTTCGATATGCTCAAGCATATGGTGGAGGATATGAACCGTTATAAGGAAACAGTGGGGGATGTTCTCAAACACCTAAATATTCAAACAGATGGTAATTCCTATATTCGGGCACAACTTACCGCTATGTTTGATGATAAGGGAAATAAGATTGAACTTACTGAGTCTGATCTTAGACGAATTCATTCCATTCTTCCCTTTGGTTCATTCACCATTGAAGTTCATAAACAGATGGAAGAGGGTGATGATAAGAAGAAGGCTACTAAGGATGATGCCCTTAACCGTCTTTTGACTAGTGCCCTTAAACGTCGAAAAGAGCAGTATGGACACGAAGATGATGACGATGAGGATGAAGATGAAACAGCCTCAGTTATTATTAACGGCTCGAAGGACCTTACAAAGTTCACTCAGGAGCATATCATTTATCGTAATGATATTGGTGAATTTCATTTCCGTAAGGCTATTATGGAAGAAAAGAAACAGTTTGGAGGTATTCTTGAATGACACAAAAAATGTTCCGTATCTCTCCACTTCCCTATAAGGACGGAGAGGTTTGCGTGGTGGATATCAGTGAGGAAGGGGCTGACTGGCGTACTCTTCCTACTCCATTTCCATCTCGTGAAGAAGCAGAGAAATTCGTTGATGAGATGATTAAGGGTTTTGAAATCCTTGAAGCTTATCAAGTGAAGAACCCTCCCTATCTGTACCCTAAAAGGTTGTTGAACTAATGAACATATTTGCGACCTATGATTCCCCTATCCAAAGTGCATTAGCATTGGACGACAAACGTTTAGTGAAGATGATACTTGAGACTGCACAGATGCTTTCTACCGCACTGCGTAGACATGGTGTGGGAAATGGGCCGCATTATAAATCAGCCTACCAGAAGCACCCTTGCACCCTTTGGACGGGGAGGACAAGAGGTAACTTCGGATGGTTGGTTGATCATGGATTAGCCCTTTGCGCTATCTATAGCAGCATCTATAAGCGAGTCCATGGATGTGAAGGAGTGATTCAGTTTGCGGATCGAAATAGGCATAAGGTCCCTTCTGGATCACTCCAACCGTTTGTTGATTGTACTGAGTTCAAAATACGTATCGACTTGTCTGTTTGTGAACGATACCGTTTGTTCATGAATCTCAAGTGGACAGAACGGGATAGTAGACCACCTGTTTGGACTCGTAGGAAAACACCTGATTGGTATAAGGGGCGGACATGAGTGATTGTGATGTTTGGATAGATATTGACAGGGCCACTAGTACCAAGATTAAAAGGAAGTACATTGCAGGTATAACCTCCAGTGTCGAATATCGAGGTGTATACAGTGAAGGTGACACAACTGTATATGTTCTCAGTATATACATGTGCTACGGTGAAAGGTATACTATGGACTTCCCTGATAGGAAATCTATGGTTGAATTCATTGAACATGCATTGATGGGAGTATACGGATGATCATTCTTCCATATCAAAGACCTTTACTCATTCTTTTGTTAGCTCTTATATTGAGCCTTACAATTCATGGGATATTTATCCTTGGATGTTTCATTATGTATCTTGACATGATGGCTCGGTATAAAGACTACCTTCGTATTAAGGACACAAAGTTCACAGTAGCTATGACCTACAGGTTGGGTCATTCGTGGTGTGGAAGGGGTGTCTGTTTGTATGTGTGGCCCAAAGAGGCTAAACAATTGTATGATGCATTAGGATATCGTTGGTATCACATCTTTCCTGATGGTTTCCCTTTAGTATTCACTAAACTTTCCTTTTGGAAATCTGTTGTGGGGTACAAAAAATGACATTCCATATTGGACAAAAAGTTGTTTGTATAGATGATAGACCACATGCTGGTACAAATAATGGTAGGGCTGAGTGGCGTAGTGTTGAAGAAGCTCCTGTAAATGGGCAAATTTATACTGTACGAAGTGTTCACACTGATCATTTAAATAACCCTGTATTGTGGTTTAATGAAATAAGAAGATCACAATATGCCATTGATTCCCATGGACCCAAAGTTGGTTATGGTGTTTGGAGGTTCCGTCCCCTTGTAGACGACCATAAGGGTATGACCATTCTTCGCAGCATTCTCAACGATCCACAACAATTCATCCGTAAGGATAAGTTCGATAAGGAAAAGGTGTAATGAACTCTCTATCTTGGGTACTGTATTTTATTGATGTGTTAGGGAACCTTCAATTTGTTTGTACAGCCATTACAATTTTTGGTGGTTGTGGTGTATTCTTCTTAACGTGTGTATACTTTGAGGAATACGACAAACGATATGCTCGTAGTTGTGTGCATGGTATCATCCCCATCATTTGTTGGGTGTTCATCCTACTGACACTTGCCACTGCTATTGCAATTCCCTCAAAACAAACAATGCAACTAATTGCAGTAAGTGAAGCATCTGAAATGGTCGTTATGAACGAAGAAATTCGTGATGTAATGAAAGATGTCAAAGAAGTTCTTAGGACTCAACTTAGTAAATTAAAGGAGTGACTGATGTTTAATATTGACTTTCTTAACACACTTCCTTTCCCTATTGCCATCATCATTGTCATTACTGTTGCTGTAGGTATATTCACTACACTGTTTATCTGTGGATTTTTAATCTCGGCATTCTTTAATCGCCAGAGAGTTCAAAGACGAGGTGACAAGTACTATGTGGTAAAAGGCAGTGGAGTTGGTAAATTGTACTTGACTTACCATTGGGGACAACCTGATTGGACTTATTCAAGAAACTACGCTGGAATTTGGCATGATCGGGATACTGCACTAACCCATCTGACTAGACCACCCGGTCCATACCGTAAGTGGAAACAGAAGCAAGAGTATAAGAGGGTAAGGGCAGAGCAGGAAGCTCGTCTTAAGGCTCATCAGGAGAAGATGCTTAAGGTTCGTTTGGACTTTTCCAACTACGGAGGGACTGACTAATCGGTCTTTAAAGTCTAAATCCTAAACTTCCTATGGATTAATTATATCATATCCGAAAGCCCTTTGTCAAGGGTATTAACAAATAAAAGGTAGGAAATTTATGAGAAACTTAGAAGATATGGTTGGTAAGACCTTTGTTGAAGTAGACGTTGGTGGAGTAGATAATGCCTTCTTTGTCTTTCATACAGCTAGTGGAGAAAAATATAGGTTTATTCACCATCAGGATTGTTGTGAAAATGTTGATCTAATTGACTTTGATTACGATGATCTTCAATTACTATTAAATAGTCCTATTCTTCTTGCTGAAGAACGCTCTTTGGAAAATGAACGTCCTGAAGGTTGGTATGAAGATGATGCTGAACAATGGACCTTTTATTGTCTTGCTACTGTGAAGGGTCATGTTGACATTCGCTTCTTTGGTAGCTCTAATGGCTATTATGGTGTTGAGGTAGATGTAGAAAAATGGGACCCTAATTTTGAAGTAAAATGGATGAATGGGATTACTAAAAAGGGACGATGGGTTCAAATACCTAAACCTTCAATATTAAAATATGATCCCACCCAACAGGGTGATAAGGATGAAGACATTTAATTTTAACTAATCAAAAGGACTCACAAATGGTTCAACATGCAGCAGTATCTACTACTTGCACGGCTTCTCATATTATCAATTGGGACATTCCTAATCTGAAGGCTGACAATCAGAAACTTCAGGTAAATGCCAGACTGTCAACTGTAGATTCTTTGATCAATCAGGGCTTCAAGCGTGACTTTGCTTTATTGTTCATCACAGTGACGGACAATCAGATGAAGCGTGGTGGACTGGATGAGTTCCTTCCTAAGTGTGGCTTTGAGCTTGCCTATAAGGGTGAGAAGTTTGACGAAAATAAGGGTGAAGGTACACTCCATCGTCATAAAGAAACAGGTGATATTTACCTGTGGGCAACTTCTCCTAAGACCTATCAGGAAGCTCTTGTGGCTTACAAGAAGGAACTCACGGAGTTGAAGGACAAGATCGATCCTCCGAAGAAGCCTGATCCGAAGCGTCAAGCCCTTCCCCGTCTTTTGTTGTCTGCCCTCCGTAAGAAGGGTTTTGTTGTTGACAACGCAAGTGTGGATAATCCACTGCATCAGGTTCTTACTGCTGGCAGTGAAACCAAGTTGGCCCGCTTCCTTACAGTTGAGTACGGCTGGGACCCACGCTCTATGGAGAAAACGTGGGGTGTCGCATGGACACAGAAAACCACTCGTGCTTTGAAGGAAGCTCACGAGGCATGGAAAAATGAGCTTATCTGATCCGTCATGGGAAATTGTTAATGGGAAGGACCTCCAGATAGGTGATGAGCTTATAGGGAAGTTCTTCCCTTGGGGTATAGACAAATTCTCTGTCCCTTGGATAGTTAAATCCTTACCTACTTTGACTACTCTATTTACTGAACCTCGTTGGAGAATTAGTATGAGAAATTCAGAGTCAGGTAGTTTATTTCCTAGTTTCTCATATACCCTTGATCAACAGTTTGTCCGTAAGCTTAAAGAGTTGAAGTACGATCCAATGCAGCAGGGAGATACTGATGAAGACATTTGAAAGGATAACCCCTGATCAAATAAAAGTCGGTGATCGTATTTGTTCTAATTTGTGGGTCCCTAATGGTGGAGATAAACCACCACCTCAACATACTCTTTTTTGGAAAGTAGTTAAGGTAGATGATTTACAGGTTTATATTACAGGTAATGGAATTGTTACTCCTGTTCACTACACAAAAGCTCAACACTCATGGTGGCGAGAAGACCTTTACCCACAACTAAAATATGATCCTATGCAACAAGGCGACAAGGACGAAGATGTCTAAATCAGTTTATGTAGTGGGTGAAGACAAACCGGTATCCCGTATGTTCTTCGAACGTCACTACGCTATTATTAATGACCTCGAAAAGGCAGACATTATTTGTTGGATTGGTGGCGCGGATATCAATCCCGCCTTGTACGATCAGGATATTAATGAAGAGGTTGTCAAACAAATTAACAATAAACATGATGAACGTGATTTAAAGGCTTGGCAAGATAGTCGTCCTGATCAGTTCCTTGTGGGTATCTGCCGTGGTGGACAGTTCCTTAATGTAATGAATGGTGGTTCCCTTTATCAGCATGTCAGTGGACATAACACTCCCCATGATATTCATGATACTCTATTTGGTGAAGAGGTAAGGGTTAGTTCTTCCCATCACCAATTGATGATCCCTACAAAAGATGCTGAAACCATCGCTTATATTGAGGATCATGGTTGGAATTTCACTGGTGAAAGGGGATTTGAAGCTCGTCCTAAAATTGAATCAGAGGTTCTCTGGTACGACCACTCACGGTCTTTGTGTTTCCAAGGACACCCCGAATGGTATTCCCCTGCCAGTACGCAGGATTATTTCTTTAGAGTTCTGGAGAAACTTTATGGTTGATTACAAGAATGTATGGAACGGTCGTCGTCATGCTTATATCTTTGCTACGGATGATGGTGTCATCCACGAACGTCTCGCCCTCCCGTGCTACGGAGAGTTGCGGAAATACGAAAGTACTCATACTGGTGACTGCACTCAGCCCTTAGATGGCAAGCCGGGTGATCTTCATTACCCCTTCCCTAAGCAAGGTAATCCGGTAGGTGTTATCTTCCCTTTCAATAATGATTGTGGAATGCAACACAACGATGGCAGTAAAACCGACATTATGTTCAAAGGGTTCTTTGGTGCTGAAAGCCCATGGCTCGGAAGAATGGAAACTAATCGTACATTCCATCTTCTCAATGGTCGTATTCAGGGAGTTGAGTTCAAAGATGCTAACTTTGACCCTACGGTTATTGTTAACTTGTGTAAATGTTTTCGCACTAACCTTGCTCGTGCAGGGGAATACGTAAAGCTTCTTGAAAATGGTCTGAATGTGAAGGAAGCTATTGCTGCTATCCTTCTTCATGGTGGTCGTATCGAGGCTGGTCTTTCTCAGCCGGGTGGGTACACTGTTGCTCACAACCTTTCCCTCAAGCGTCTATTTGCCGCACAACCTAATGATCATACTGGTGGTCTTTTCAAAGATCGTATCGATTATAATAGAAAGAGGATGCAGGATGTTTTCCAATACGATGAGACGCCTGTTGAGGGCTACGGATGGTTCTACAAAGGAATGCAAAAAGCTGGCTCTCCTGTATACCGGGGGCAAGCTATCGAAAACTTCAGCTACAAACGTTTTACTGACCGGGTGCAGCAAGTCTTCGCAGATCGCATCAAGCAGGAAAAGGACCCTGTACACGTTTCATACATCTGGACAACCACGAAGGGTGTAACCAATGATACCGTTAAAAGTAGGTGACAGAGTAGAAGTCATATCCAGTGATATAGGACACAGAGAATTTATTGGTAAAATTGGTACTGTAATTAAGTGTAAAAATGGTAGTGGTTTTGACGATCTTTCTGCTGTTGAAATGGATAGTGGAGAAACGATTGTTATGTTTACTTACCGTTTTAAACCTATTGTGACTGAACTTAAGTACGACCCTTCACAACAAGGGGACAAAGATGACGACATTTAGTGTTGGTGATCGTGTAAGATATGAATATTACAATCGTCCTAATCATAGGTGGAATGGTATGATTGGTACAGTTACAGGATTTAGAGGTAGTAATGTAACTGTAAGTTGGGATAAAGGTTCTCGTTTATTAGATGAATCTCCTGATGAAGATTTCTTTTGTCACGTTCCTTGTAATCTTACAATATTAAACCTTGAATTAAAATATGATCCCACCCAACAGGGTGACAGAGAGGAAGATATCTAAATGTGTGGACTTTTTGGAGTGGCCGGTCCCGGCTTACAGATGCCTGACCTCAAAATCCTTAAGGACTTGGGGACAGTAAGTATGCTTCGTGGTACGGATGGTGCTGGTATTTTCCAAATCCGTTCCAATAGCAAGCATTACTCTCAGGAAGAAGGTTACAAAACTTGGGGTAACTGGATTGACCTTATGGGTGATGTGGAACGGAAGAAGTCTTCTCGTCTTATTCATTCAGTTAGTGTCGATGTGGTTATGTGTCATGTCCGTGCTGCCACTCGTGGTGCACTTAGGGATGAAAACTCTCATCCGTTTGCTTTTTCAAATCTGGTAGGTGCACACAATGGCACTCTCAAGGATAAGCGATATGAACATGTCTCAAAGACTGACAGTGAGCTTATGTTTGCTGATATCAACAATCGTGGTATGGAAGCAGTCCTTACTGAACTCGACAAAGACTCTGCGTTTGCAGTCTCTGTGTTTGATCGTAAGCGTCAGGTGCTACGGTTTGCCCGTAACGAATTGCGTCCTCTTGCTTTTGCTTTTCTTAAAGACCGTGGTGTAATGTATTGGGCATCCGAAAAGGATATGCTCAAGTATGTTCTCTATCGTGCTGGTGAAGAAGCATTATTTTTTAACCTTCGGGCAAATAAGATTGTTTCACTTAATCCTGAAATGATTACCAAAAAGAATATTGAGGATGGCCCATTGGTTAAAATCCTTAAGTGTGATGCTGAATTGGATCGTCCCCTTCCTACAACTTATCAACGAATTGAAGATGCTCGTAAGGCACGAGAAGAAGCAGAAGCTAAAAAAGCTGCTGGTGTTGAACCAACAGAAACTAACACTACTCAGATAACTACACAACAGATGAGTAATGTTGTTCCTTTTGTTCCTAACAAGGAGGATAAGGAAACAAAAAAGGTTGGTTCAACAACACGATTCTCGGTGGAGAGTCAGTATCGGAAATGTTCTTGCGGTGGCAGGACACTCGATCTTCTAGCACAAAGTCTGGCCAAGAGGGGGAAACACACTAAGTTTACATACAACTCTGATACTAATGTTTTCCGTTGTGATGGATGCCCAACAGATGCCAATGTTCAAACAGGGTGATCGTATTTGGTCCATCATTAACGGTCGCCGAGAAGAAGCAACCGTTGATCGTGTTTCAGATGACCGATTACACAGAGGTCGTACAGTTGTATGGGCTTATTGGGATAGTGATCAAAAACAAGGTAAAGATCGTGTAGGTCCATATTATACTGATATAGAAAGTTGTTATCATATAGAACTTCAATATGATCCCACCCAACAGGGTGATAGGGATGAAGACATTTAGGAGATAAAAGATGTCTATTACTGCAATGTTCTGCTACAATCAGGCTTCGGAAGGTGGTAGCAATCTGGCTGACGCACTTGGTATCCGCCGCATCAAGCACGGTAACTCCAAGTTTGTTCCTTCTGCTTCGAAGACTATCCTTAATTGGGGTGCTTCTTCTGAACGGTTCCCGGCTGCATATCGTGTGTGCAATATTCTGAACCACCCGGATCGGATTGACACTGCCTGCAACAAAACTCGATCATTCCAAGCTTTTCAGGCAGCGGGTGTGTCCATTCCTGAGTTCACCACAGATCGTGCAACAGCTGTTCAGTGGCTGGAAGCTGGTAATATGGTGTTTGCTCGTACCCAACTGACGGCACATAGTGGTCGTGGTATTGAGATCATGGATCCCCACCATCCTGAGACATGGGAAGTGACTGCCCCTCTGTATGTCAAGTACATCCCCAAGAAGGATGAATATCGCATCCATGTATTCCGTGGTAATGTGATTGATGTACAGCGGAAAGGTCTTCGTGCTGAACTTCAGGGTACTGAAGGTGTAAACTTCAAGGTACGTAACCTTGCCAATGGCTTTGTTTATGTTCGTAATGATGGTCGTCAGACACCTGCTCGTGTACTTGAAGTAGGTCGTGCTGCTGTGGCTGCCCTTCAGTTGGACTTTGGTGCTGCTGACATCATCTATAATGAACGTAATAACCAAGCCTTTGCACTTGAGGTTAATTGTGCACCCGGCTTGACTGGCACTACTGTTGACAATTATGCACAGGCACTTTCACAGGTGTAGTATGTTTAAGGTAGGTGATGAAGTAATTGCTGATGCTAGTTTCGGAAGGACTATTAGTTGTCATATAACAAATATAACCAATAGTGATACAGTAATTTGGGGAACTTGGTATTGGGACAATGATCCTGCAAGGGTAAATCCAACCTATGGTTTCATGAATGCATGTGATTGTCAATTAGTAAGTGCAATTGAATTAAAATATGACCCCTTACAACAAGGGGATAAAGATGAGGATATTTGAGAATGCGCCAGAAGTATAAGGGCGAGGACATTCGTGCTCGTCTTCATGGTACTATCCTTCGATACAAGGGTGTACCTTACCTTGCAGACGTTGATGCAGGGGGTATGGTCGGTATGATTGACATCTGCACGGGCAATTTGATTACTCGTGTATATGGTGATGATGAAGGTATTGACATTAGTTCGATTAATATTGGTTTTGTCAATGTCATTGATCCTGACTATAAAACTGCTGTTTATCTTAAGCGGGAACCCCTCCGTCGATTTAAGCAGCCGTTGGAAATTGACTTCCTTACTCAGAAGCCACTCCGTCAGGGTATGACCTCCATCCCTAAAAATAAGATTATGGCTGCTGGTTTTGTTGACGCAGTGTTGGGTAAGTTTCCTCCATTGGAAGAAGCTATCAACTTAATCACAAAAAGAGGTTGGCACTCTGTTGCTCTCTCTCGTGATGTGGCAATCAAGCGGGAAAGTGATTCCCTCAAGGTTTACTTGAAGGATACTGAGGTTGGCTTTATGAAGATTGGTGATAAGGATCGTAAGCTCATTGTCCCCACGTCTGATGTAAGTTATTATCACTGCACCTATTTGAATGACCTTAAAGGTTGGACTGTCATCGAAGGTATTAAATAATGACACAGCTTGCAACGTTTTATGACATCTTTCGTCAACTCAAGGTATACGGTGGAGACCGTGTCCGTGGGGATTATGGTGTTGAGATTGAAACTGAAACGGAAAAGAAATATGAGTATCCCAACCTTAAGTATTGGGGTGCCACAAAAGATAATAGCCTTCGTGATTGGGGGGTAGAGTATGTTCTAAGGTCTCCTATGTCCATTCCTGAGCTGGAAAAAGCTCTTGTGGAATTTGATATTTGTGAGAAGAAGTACAAATTTAAGAAGGGTTCTATTTCTACCAGTGTGCATGTCCATGTCAATATGCTTAATGAAACTCCCCTGACATTGGCGAACTTCCTTACAACATATGCACTGATGGAAAATCTTCTTATCCGTTATAGTGGACCTGATCGTCTATCCAATTTGTTTTGTCTCCCCATTTGTGATGCAGAAGGTGTGAATACAAACTTGGTGAACATTCTTTCGAGTATAAATCGGAACCAATATACCAAGCTTCGTATTAGTGTGGATAAGTGCAAGTATGGAGCATTGAATCCTGCTACTTTGACTACACTTGGTACGGTGGAAATCCGTTCATTCCGTGGTGAGACTGACACAAAAGTTATTCAGAAGTGGCTTGAAATCATTGACAAGATGAAGCAATTCGCTCGTCAATCTAAGCTTACCCCTCCTGATATCCTTAAGTTGTGGAAAGACAATCGTTCCACCTTGGTCAATATTATTTTCCAAGAGTATGCTGCTGAACTTCGTTATCGTGATCCTTTAACCAAGAAGGATATCACTGATGACCTTATTCGGCAGAATCTTAAGTATGCAGCAGACTTGGCTTGTGTCTCCAAAGATTGGACTAAGTTTGGTGTGTATCGTATCAAGCCGGTTTATAAAGAAAAGATCAAGGGTGCACTAGAAGAACTTTCCAATACCTACTTCAAGGTTCCATGGGATAGTCTGCCTTACCATGAACGTCTCGTTGTCATTGAAAAGTATCACCTTCTGAACCCTAACGTTCGTGTGGTGGATGCTGATGGTGATATTTGATTTAGGCACCAGAGTACGTCTTAAATGTGATAGTACACAAGGTGGTGATTACCCCGGTGAATATGGTTTGAAAGATCAAACCGGGGAAATTGTCAGTGCATTTGATACTTCTGATGGCACATACTTAGTACAATTTGATGAACCTGTCCCTTATAATACTGCGAATGAATGGGATGATGAAGATCAAAGTTGGTGGTGCAAAGTAGAAGAACTTGAATTTGAAACACTCCCAATGTTAACATACGACCCTAATCAACAGGGCGATAAGGAAGAAGATATTTAAAATGGCTACAATTCGTATTGGTGCAGACCCCGAGGGTTTTATTGTAAATCCGGCTGGTGATTTTATTCCAGCCTTTGGTTTTGTGCCGGGTGACAAACAGAACCCCTTCAAGTTGGATGGTGGTGCTGTACAGGTGGATGGACTGGCAGTTGAGTTCAACATCGATCCTGTCACTAATGAGGATGACTTCAACAAAAATATTGTTAAGGTTGTTGCTCAGATTGACGAAATGGTTAAACAGGTCGATAAAGACTTGGACCTCCGTTGGACCCCTGTGGCCCGGTTCCGTCAGGCACAGTGGGATATGTCTCCTGAACAGCAGAAGATTCTTGGTTGTGATCCTGACTACAATATCAGGGGTGATGTTAATCCTAATCCTTCTGAGAAGTTGGAGAATGAACCTCTCCGTACTGCTGCTGGTCATATCCACATTGGTTGGTTGGACAATCTGATTGAAGATGTCAATGATAATGCACACTTCCAGTTCTGCCTTGAAATTGCTCAGGGATTCTATGATGGTCGTCTTTCCACATATGTACCACACACACAGGAAGAGAGTGAACGGTTGTCCTATTATGGTCATTCCGGTGCATGGCGTCCGAAGAAGTATGGTGTAGAACTTCGTGCACCTTCCAATCTGTGGGTCCGTTCGGAAGCTTCGCGTAAGTTGATCTTCAACGAGACAAGGAAACATTTCAATGAGCTTACAGGTCTTTAACACTTGGGATGAAATCAATATCGGGGATGAGATATCATGGGGTGATGGTAAAAGTCATCAACTTAAAGTGACAGGAGTACCAAAGGGAGGTAGATCATTACTTACAGGTATTCATAAGAAGGGTAAGTTTGGAGAAAACCCCGGTTGGTCTACTATTATAGCTGGTGATCTTGATAGTCTACTAGGTTGGAAAAAGATTATCACGGAACTAAAATATGATCCTATGCAACAAGGCGACAAGGACGAAGATATCTAATGTGTGTTATCATTACACTGGCCGCAGGAGCGACTATTAATAAACTCCAATTGTTTAATGCAGTTTATAACAACTGGCATGGCTTTGGATTGATCCTTCGAGATGGCAACAATAAGATTGAGCTTATCAAAGAGTTCAGTCCTGAAGGTACTGACCCGGAGAGAGTATGGAAGCTTCTTGAAGATAATAAGGATTGCATTCGTTATCTTCACGTCCGTCACTCTACTAAGGGTGCACAGGATGAGACGAATGTTCAGCCCTTTGAAGTTTACAACTCGTCATCACGGCAAGTGTTCTTCATGCATAATGGTACACTGACTGGCTTTGGTGCTGTCACTACCTATGGTAATCAGAACCCAACTGGTAAGTCTGATACTCTTGACTTCTGTGAAAAGATTCTTCAACCGGCTCTCCTTCGTTGGTCTGGTGAAAATGGTAAGGCTGACTATACAGACGATTTATTCTGGAAATTGGTTTGTGACAAACAGTGGACATATAACTCCACAGGTCTGTTTGTTTCCAACGATTTAGATATGAAGCGCGTCGGTAACGGTTGGTCTCTTTATAAGCATCCTGATGATAGTAGTGAAGGTGAAGTATGGACCTCCAACACTTCCTATTATGATAAGGTTCAGCGTGGACCAATGTTTCAAAAGTTGGAAACAGAACGCAAGGCACGAGAAGAAGCAGCAGCGGCACAAAAAGCAGCGGAAAACAAGAAGGAGGTAAACAGCGGCGGTTCTTCTGCACTTTACGAAGACCTGAACGATGATATTCCCTTTCTTGGAGGCCATGGACACGGGTTTACTCTGGGCAACTCCGATGGTGTCAAGGAATGGGCGAACTCGAACTGTAATAAAAGCACCAAAGTACTCAATGCTATCCGAGATACTATCGATAGTTGGGATTTGGACGATCCTGATAACCTTGCTCGCCTTTGCAACGTTACATATGATGAATGGGTAGCTGTTGTAGAAGCTGAGAATGAGTTCACTATCGCTGCTCTCCTTGAACATCTGTCGGATGAATTCCACAAGCTCAACCTTCGTAAGCGTCTTCTCGAAAAGAAGAACGACCGTCAGGAAGCTCGTATCCGTGAGTTCAATATCACAAAGAAGAATGAAGAGAATGTCTCAAAGGTTGCTTAAGAGTGATGATCATCTCATTTCGTTGAGTGATACAACACGAAACACTCCTGATTGGATGGAACTTAAAAGGGATACTCGTGATGAGTTCCCTATCTTTGTTACTGGAAGTATGCGCCGTTGGAGGGAGAATGCTCGCTTCCTCTCCGGTTGTAATTATTATGGGATGGCTCAGACATGGGGTGAAAACTTCATCTTGACTCGTCCTAGAGCACGACCCGGTCAGAACACCGTACCTGATCCGATTATGTTCCAGTTAGATAGTGACAAAACTAATTGGGAACAAACGGGTGAGTACTTCGATCAGGATCGTTTGAGAGGTGTCGAGGGGGAGGTGTACGGTGTACCCCTTCGTAAATTAGCCCAACTAGATATTCATGAACAAAATGGTGATGGTGTCAATAGGCAGAAGCTTTATGTCAATCTCATCAACCCCAAACAGAAGCGTGCAAACGTTCGTTGCTTTGCCTATGTTGCCGATGTAGATGAGTATATGAAGACATATGCCCCTTCGGATAACCTTGAATATTGTGGCACTATCGCTACAGGTGGAGGTAAGGAGTTTTATCGTGCTTAACCTTGGAGATAAGAATGAAGATATCTGATTGGCTTCTCAGTCATTATAAAAAGAAGTTTGGTAATAATCTTGTTGTATTAAGTCATGAACATGGTTCTACTTGGAACGATGGTGGTGGATGGAACAACACTGTAATTAAAGTAGACGGTAAAATATTACAAATTTATATGCCCTCTGATTATAACACTAATAAATTAGAAGTAACTGAGATGAAGGCTGTACTCAAAGAGGTTTATGTACCAGCCAAATAAGGATTTTAAAATGGCAAAACATAATATTGGTGATATTGTATGTTATACAAATAAGAATGAACGACTTGTTGTATATGGTGAAGTTGTTGCAATTTGGAGGGATAGTTGGTCTGGTAGTAGGCAAGTTATGATTGAACCTTTGGATGAATCTTTTAATCATTCTCGTTTGTTTCATACTACAGTAAGTACTACTCAAGATTACCAATTTAATCCAAATAAGTTCGGTAATCATTCTGTTAATCTTCGCCGCTCACTTCGTAGATGTATTTGGGCACCTATGGTAAGTAAAAATCTTGTGGCAGCATATCCCTCAAAGGATTATGATCCTACTCAAAATGGTGACAGAGATGAGGACATTTAAAGTTGGTGATCAGGTAGTATTTATTAGGGATAATAGAGAAGGTGGCTCAAGTGTAGGGGCCAAAGGTGATGAAGCAACTGTTATAGAATATCATAATAACACTAGTGGGTACTATGCACGTATATTAAGAGTTAGAATGAAAAGTGGTCGTACTAAAGGGGCATCTTGGTGGTGTCATGAAGATGATATAAGGGTATCAGAATTAACTTATGATCCCAACCAACAAGGAGATACTGACGAAGATATTTAACTTGACTACCCCACAACAAAATGATATAATTAATAGGTAGAGTAAATGAGCAAACTGAAAGAACTACAAGAGTTGTCATATCTAGCCAGTCGAGGAACACATTTCCGTTGTTCTATTTGTAACACGGTATCAAATGAGAGTATTGAGACGAATATAGGGGACTATCGACCGCATACCTCATTCACATCAGACCCCAAAGATAGACGCCACTTCATCTGTATTACTTGTGATGAAGTTATTAATGATACATTATCTGAATTTGAAGAAGAATAAATTTTTAACAATACATATATTTAAGGAATTTGAATGTCCAAATGGGATAAAACGCAATTACCGTGCCCATGTGGAAAGTCCTCAGATGCATATTCTACAGATGTCAATGGAAATGGTTATTGTTTTGGTCAGTGTGGAGGTAAATTTTTCCGCAATGAGGTTGAAGAAAGTATTGACAAAGACCAATATACCCTTGACTACTATGAGCATCGTGGTCTAACCAAACGCACGTTTGAAAAATTTGGAGTACAAACAAAATTCTATGAGGGTATTCCCCTTGAAGTAGCTTTCGATTACCCTAATGGTGCTAAGAAAATCAGACGACTGGATGATAAAAAGTTCCGTTCGTTTGGTGATATCTCTAGTACCCACCTCTTTGGTAAAAATATTTATGACAAGGGGTCAAAGAAAGTATTGACAATTACTGAGGGTGAATATGATGCCCTCTCTGTGGCACAAATTGTAGGTGATGAAACCGCTGTTGTGTCCGTTCGTAATGCTGCCTCCGCCAAGAACGACTGTACTATTGAACATGAGTACATAAATTCATTTGACAAAATTATTATTAACTTTGATGCAGATGAAGCAGGTCAAACAGCTGCCAAAAGGGTAGCTTCCTTGTTTGACTTTAAGAAGGTATATAATCTTTGTCTCTCTCGACATAAGGATGCTAACAAGTATCTGGAAGAAGGGGAGGCTAAGGAATATTATGAAGCATGGAGAGGTGTTCGTAGGTACTCTCCTGATAACCTTCTTTCCACCATGAGTGACTTCCGTGAGGCTCTTAAGAATAGACGTGAGGAACGACTTGCCTCATATCCGTTTGAAACTATGCAACGTATGCTTCACGGTATCCATAGTAGTGAAGTTATTGTTATCAAAGCACCAGAAGGTGTTGGCAAAACAGAAGTCTTTAGGGCAATTGAAAACCATGTGCTAAAGACAACCAACCATCCTATTGCTCTCATTCATCTTGAAGAAGATAATGGCACTACCCTTAGGGCAATGGCAGGGTATTTCTCTGAGACCAGAGTTCTTGATCCAGAGGCACCAGCAGAAGATGAAGAAGTTCTTAAAATCCTAGAGAAGATTGCAGGAGACCACGAAAGTCGGTTCATGTTGCATTCCTCTTTTGATGTCGAGGATGAAGATGCCTTTATTGGTAATGTTCGCTTTATGGTGGCTGCCGGTGGAGCTAAGGTTGTATTCTTTGACCATATCAGTTGGTTGGCTACTGGCTCTCCCACAGATGGTAAGGGTGATGATGAACGTAAGAAGCTTGACCGTATTAGTCAGAAGTTAAAGCTGCTTGCGAAAGAATTAGGATTTGCCCTTATTATGATCTCTCACGTTAACGACGATGGCCTTACACGAGGTTCTCGTAACATTAGTAAGGTAGCCAATACAGTTATCTCTCTTGCTCGTGACAAGACCTCTGCGGACGAAATGGAACGTATGAAAACTCAATTCCTTATTGAGAAGGCTCGACTGATTGGTGCCAAGGAAGGCCCAGCTGGTTTTGCTATTTATGATGATGAGTGCCTCATGTTAAGGGACCCGATGGAGAAAGGATTAACAATATGAGAATTTATTTAAACACTGATTTTCACTCTATATCAACTCGTGATGCAGATACTGAAGATGAATGGGATCGTGGCGATACTCATACTTCTTGGACTTTTGGTAGTGCTTATGTGAGCGATGATAAAAAGTATGGTGAGTACATTGAAGTAGATTTTGACGTTAAACAAGGTGATGTAGTTTACTTAGTAGGAGCTATTTGGTCTGACGGTGATTCTTTTGGTCATGACGACTGTTCACGTTTTGAGTTATTTGCTGGATACAAAGATAAAAATAAAGCACTTGAGGCAGTAAAAATTCTTGAGGGTACTTCTACTGGATCATGGGATAAAAAGGTTAAACTTCCTGATGGTTATGAATTAACTTATATTCCATGGAATGGTTATTTTGAAAGTCTTGACTCTATAGAGTTATTTGAAAGGATTATTACAGAATGAAAGCACTTCCTGTAATTCTTGCCCTAATTATTATCTTAGTGGCACTAACTTCTTGTCAATCAATTAATTATGTACCCAAACCGGATGATAGTTGGTTATGGAGGACAATATGAGTAGTGATAAGGATGGTGAATTATTCTATCTTCGTGATAAAGTAAAACGATTGACAAAACTTAATGCAGAACTTCGACGTGAACTTGAGAATAAAGAACAACCTAAAGTTTCTCAACAAGGTTGGGGATATTCTGATTGACAACCACTCGTTTAGGTGGTATAATTAATATGTACAGTAAGAAAGATAGAATGAAAACACTTGATGAAATGAAAGAAGATTATCTAAAAGAAAAACAAATCAAGTATATTGGGAGGCGTAAGAAAAAGAAGTTTGAAACAAATGATTTGATTACCTATCACACAATGCATGAGACACAAAAGGTGTTATGATGATTGCAAATTATGTATTTATTGGCCTTTGCGTAATGATTACTAACTATGTATATCGTTATTGGGAAAGCAAGGGTTTTTCGGATCGTGAAGAACCGACTTTTATGGCTTTAGCTTTTACTGTCTTCCTTTGGCCAGCATGTCTGCTGTTCCTTATTGTTGACAGCTTTATGAAATTTATCTCTCTCTTTAGAAGGAATTGATTTGTCAAAAGGAATTTGGGTATTCGATTGTGAAGGTGATGGACTTAATCCTACTAAACTTCACTGCTTAGCAGCTTGTGCCCCTAAGACACCTGACAAAGTTTTTGTTACCTCTGATTATGATGAGATGCGTAAGTTCCTTTTAAATGCAAAGGTTCTTATTGCACACAATAGTAAACGATTTGATATTCCTGCACTGGAACGTCTACTAGGTATTAAGATTACAGCCAAGATTGTAGATACCTTGGCACTCTCTTGGTATCTATATCCTCAAAGACAAAAACATGGATTGGCAGAATGGGGTATCTCTTTTGGTGTCCCGAAACCCCCAATTGACGATTGGGAAAATCTTTCAGTTGAAGAATATCAAAACCGATGCAAAGAAGATGTGCGTATTAATGTTCGTCTTTGGAACCAGATGTACGAGTATTTGGTTAATATCTACCACACCAATACGGAAATCTGGCGACTTGTTGACTACCTTTCCTTCAAAATGCATTGCGCAATGCTTCAAGAAAAAAGCAGATGGTTGCTAGATATTGAAGCTACACGTAAGTCATTAACAGAACTTGAAGAAATTCAACAAGAAAAAGTTGAGAACCTTAGTGCAGCAATGCCTCAGGTTCCTGAAATACAGTACAAAACAAAACCTAAGAGGTTCTTAAACAAAGATGGTTCATACTCAAAGTTGGGTATGGATTGGAATGCTCTCCTTGCAGAGAAAGGCTTACCGCCTAATTATGATGGTGAGATTGAAATTATCAAGGGGATGGAGCCGGGTAATCCGAACTCCAATGACCAAAAGAAAGAGTGGCTATATTCGTTAGGATGGAAACCAAGAACTTTCAAAGAAGTCAAAAATAAAGAGACAGGTGAAATTAGGGAAATCCCTCAGATTAATCTCGAACAAGGTAAGGGTATTTGTGACTCCATTAAGGAGTTATATGAAATTGAACCTGCCTTGGAACTTCTGGAAGGATTGTCAGTCCTACAACATAGGATTGGTATTCTTAAAGGATTTCTTAGGGATCAAGAAGAAGGATGGCTACAAGCTCAAATCTCCGGTCTGACAAACACACTCAGGTTTAAGCATACTACAATTGTTAATCTACCAAAGCCTGACAAGCTTTTTGCCAAGTCTATACGTAGTGCCCTAGTTGCTCCGAAAGGTATGCAATTATGTGGTTCGGATATGTCCTCTCTTGAGGATCGATTGAAGCAACACTTTATCTATCCCCTCGACCCTAAGTATGTTGAGGAAATGATGGTTGATGGGTTCGATCCGCATCTTGACTTGGCTTTGTCTGCATCTGCTGTAACAATAGAACAAGTTTTAAGATTTAAAGATGGCACTGATAAGTCTATTGGTGGTATTCGTCATATCTATAAAACTGGTAACTACTCTCTTCAATATGGAACAGGAGTGCCAAAACTTAGTAGATCAACAGGTCTCTCTCAAGATGAAGCCAGAAAGGTTTATGAAGCCTACTGGAAACGTAATTGGGCTGTTAAGAAGGTTGCTAGTCAGCAGATTGTAAAGACTGTAGATAACCAAATGTGGTTGTTTAACCCTGTCAGTAAGTTGTGGTATTCCCTTCGTTATGAGAAAGATATTTTCTCTACGTTGGTACAAGGTACTGCATCTTATGTGTTTGACATGTGGGTTCAGAAGATTATGAACAAAAAGGAGCAACTAACTGCTCAGTTCCACGACGAAATTGTTCTTTGTGTTAAAGAAGGTTATGCCAACTTTAATGAAGAGACAAAGAAGTGGGAAGGACCAATTGTAAACTTACTTAAAAATTGTATTAAAGAACTTAACGAAGAACTTAAACTTAATCGTGAATTGGATATTGATGTTCAATTCGGTTATAGATATTCGGATATTCACTAATGGATAGTGTAGTTAAATCAGTGCTGGAATATATCCAGAAACAAGAAGGGCATCAATTCAGTGTCCTTGCAGGTGGAGCAGTAAGAGATGAACACTTTGGGTTAACACCAAAAGATTATGATTTGTTTATCCCATCCACCTCTCCCCGCCAAATCAACGAACTTAAAGACTCAATGATTAAAGATTTGGGTATTGAGGATGTCATCCTTAAGGGCACTCAATACGAAGGTCTTACGGAACACTCAGGTCAAAAGGTTACTGGTGTATATGGCTTCTTTTATGCTGACAAAGAGTTTGATCTTATTGGTGTAAAAGAAGAAGATGATGGTGACTTTGGTGATATTGTGATCAATAGTTTCGATTATGGTATCAACATGTTGTGGCATGATGGTGTCACTAAGTATGAAAGCCCTAAGTTTCAAGATGATGTTTGGGGTAGACGTTTGACCCTACATAATATTAAAACTCTTGATGCACTTCCAAAAGCAATGGAACGTTTTAATAAGTTTAATGAAAAATTAGGTGGTGGTTATCTTTTTAGGTGCCCAAAACTTACACTAAAGGGTGATGAAAGGGATATTAAAACTCTACCAAGAAAGAAATTCCCTGATCTTGTTTTTGATGATGCAGAAAATACTGAAGTAGGTTGGGGTGAAGATCCTATTCCTACTCCTAATATAGCACCCACTGCAACTATTCCTACTATGGGTGGTGTTGGTACTGGTTGGACTGGTGGCTTAGGTACAACTGGTGTATGGGCAGCAAATACTGGTAACACAATTAATGTTGCAGAACAAGCCACCATTACACAAGAAACAATTATTAATCAAATGAATAACCTACTAAATAATAACTAAAGGAAAACTAATGGCTACAAAATACGCAAACCTGAAAGTAAAACTTAAGTGGGCAAAGGTCTATGAACCTGATGCCTTCATGGGTGCTGAGAACTGGAAGGTAGCTGCCTATCCGGTTGACGAAAAGGAATGGGATAAGTTTAAGGCTACTGGTCTTGAGCTTGGTATTAAGACTGATGCTGATGGTGAGTATATCACCCTTCGTCGTCCAACTAAGAAGCTTATTAAGGATGAGTTAGTTGTATTCTCTCCACCGGAAATCACTGGTGCAGTTAACGTTCTATATGTGAATGAAGCTGGTGATCGTGTACGTCAGTATAATAAGGGTGATAAGGTAAAGGTCATCACTGAGGGTGAACAGGAGATGATCCCGAATGGATCGCTTGCTATCGTCAACTTCTCTTATTACGATACGATTAAGGGTAAAGGACATCGACTGGAAAGTCTTCGAATTCTTGAACTTGCCGAATATATCGAAGCTACCCCAAGGGTTGCAGATGAAGCAGAAGCTAAAGAAGAAGTTAAGGAAGTAAAGAAAGAGACTAAGGTGAAGGACGTTAAGGCTTCTGATAAAGAAGAACTTAACGATGATATTCCTTGGTAATAGTTCCTGTAACAATTATTGTGGTTATGATGGGGGTAGTCTCTTGGCTATCCCTTTCAGGCCGTTGGAGTGATGACGAAGATGACTAAATATCTTGAATATCTAATTGAATATGACAATAAGAACCTTGTAGTGTATGTCTCTGGTCTTGATGAGGATGGCTATTGGTGGCAGCTTAGTTGTCATGAAGATGTAAATAACCCTGAAGATTTTGCTCAGGGTATGGAGCAAATGTATATTAGTGCAGGAGATAAGGTAACTGTGGAGGCTGTCACTATTTGACAAAACTTCTTATTGATGCCGACATTCTTTTATATCAATCAGCAGCTGTTTGTGAAGAAGCTAAAGAGGTAGAGCCGGGATATTGGACATGGCATGTAGAGGAAAAGAAAGTCTACGAAGTCATTAACGATAAGCTCAAATACTACATGGAACATCTGAGTGCTGATGATTATGTACTCTGTTTGTCTGATGATAATAACTTTCGTAAACAATTGACAAACACATATAAAGGTAAACGGTCAAATCTTAAACGACCAATCCTTCTGAAAAAGCTACGGCAAGATTTTATTAATGGTGGTGCCGTCGTATATCCCAATCTTGAAGCTGATGATGTTATGGGTATCCTTAGTACATCAGAGGAAGATTGTATTATTGTTTCTTCTGACAAGGATATGAAAACAATCCCCGGTTGGTTCTTCAAAGATACTGAAACTGGATTGGTGAAGATTACAGAAGAACAAGCAGACTATTACCATTTGTATCAAACATTGATTGGTGACACTATTGATGGCTACAGTGGCATTACCGGAGTTGGTCCAGTTGCTGCTGAGAAGATACTAGCAAAAGGTGCAACATGGGAAAACGTATTAGATAACTTCTTAAAGAAAGGTTATTCAGAAGAGTATGCCTTACTACAAGCACGACTGGCACGTATCCTTCGCACGACAGATTATAACCACGAAACAAAAGAGCCTATCCTATGGACTCCAAAAACGATAACAGTTTAACAGTTTACTCAGACAATAGAACAGGAAAGTTTTTCATTATTTTAAAGAATGGTGACATTAGAGATTTTGACACCCTTATGGATGCTTTTGAAGGACTTTATGAGGAATATCCAGTAAAGGAGAATGTATCTGAAAAGACCTAAAAAGAAAATTAATGGTAAGGTGATCCATTCACAATTCGAGCAGGAAGTCTACGATAACCTCAAGGCATTACTTCCCCGTGGAGCTACTATTGAGTACGAACCAGAGAAGCTTCGATATGTGATCGAGTATGACTACAAACCAGATTTCGTTATTACCTTCAAGGACGGTCGAAAGATTTACATTGAAGCTAAGGGTGCAGGTCGTCAGTTTGATGATAATGTACGACGAAAAATGGTAGCTGTAAAGGCACAACATCCAGATAAAGACATTCGTATTATTTTCTATAGGGATGCTGAGTTTGGTAAACGTCGTAAGAATGGATCAAAAACAAGACAATCGGATTGGAGTTCTAAGACAGGATTCCCATTCACCATTAGAGAATATTTGAAAGAATGGTTTGATTAATGTTTTTTAGATATTTATTATTTAACGCAGTGACATTGTTTTTGGCAATTTTCACAATCCAATATTATGATGCTTTTAACTGGTTGTTAACAAATGACCCAACTCGTGTATCCCTCCTTATTTCTGCACTATACATTGGCTGTATTGCTTATCTTCTTCCTGCCGTTCTTGGTAAATCCAACGATGTGGCTAAGGATGTTAAGCGTGTTTCTTTTGTTGGTAAATCTCTTATGGGGATTGGTCTTATTGGAACTGTTATTGGGATGATGCATATCTTCTCTACTATTGGTTTCAGTGGCGACATTAAAGCAGCTATCCCTCAACTGATGCTTGGCGTGGGGACTGCACAAATCACCACCCTTTTCGGTCTGTCCTCAGCACTGTTAGTATCTTACCTAAACTTCTTTGTGTTTGGAGATACTGAGGATGGGCGGTAAATATTTACTTAGTCTTCTTGACTATTTTGTATTCCTACTCGTCGTCTTTGTAGCCCTTTTTGGTATGTCATTCCTCTTAATAAATGAGGAAAGCAAGAAGGGGAATGTCACTGAGAAGGCTGAGTTCATTATCGAAATGACATGGAATGATGGTTCTGATAACGATATTGACTTGTGGGTAGCTGGACCTGAGGATAACATTGTCTTCTTTGGGCATAAGGATGGTAAGTTTATCATTCTTGATAGAGATGACGTTGGCATTAATAATGCAATGATTACCCCTCAAGGAATTGTCATTAACAACACAAGACGGGAAGTTGCTACTATTAGGAAGATACTCCCCGGTAGGTATACGGTTAATGCAATGATGTTTCGTAATCGTAATGGACAAACAGAACATCCCAAAATTACAATTAGGAAGCTTAATCCCTATGGAGAAGTTATTGAGAAGGTTGTCGAACTCACAGAAGATGGTGAGGAACAAACAATCCTATCATTCGATTTGGATGATAAAGGTAACGTAACCAATAAGGATGAAGACTACGTTCCTTTGTTTGAGAAGGTGCATTAATGACACTCCTATACACAGTAATAGCTGGACTTATTGCTTTAGCTGTTTACTTCATTCTCACAACGTATGGTGATCGTCGGGTAGTGGCAGCAGCAATTGTTGCCCTCTCCTTCACCGGTTACTATTATTACAGTACGAAACTACCAGACCTTTTTGGTTATGCTGTTGATATTAAATTAATTAGTATTGAAGAGTCTAGGGTTATCTCAGCTTTCGATGGACCTGATATGATTTATATTGTCGTCCTCCATAAGGGTGAGACTGAACCCCGCCTGATTAAGATGGAGAAGACTGAACGAAACAGTGAACAACTCAGTAACATTAAAAAAGGTCTTAAGAAGGGTGCTGTTGTAGTTAAAGGTAAAGAAGGCAATGGCAAACCATCTAAAGGTGAGTATGATGTAGATACAGGTGACCTTAAGATTGTCCCTATTAAAGAGCAAACAATTTTCGAGAAAGATCAACCATGAGTATTTATAAAATTACTTTTAAATATATCCCACTTAATCCACCTTTGGATGTGAAATATGTAACAGCGGATGAAGTGGATTGCTATAGTGATACAGCTACTTTCACCAATCGTATTCCGCTCCCTGATGATCCTAATCCCCCTTTTGGTTTCAATAGTGTTGGTGGTAACTATAGAACTCATGTAGTTGCATCATTTAAAGAATGGCTTTCCGTTGAAGAAGTAGAGAGTATTCCTTTCGATGCTTCTCAATCTTTTGACTCCCCTGAGGATATTTAATGACAAATATTATTACAAGTAAACAACCACAAGTTCATCTTGTGTTACCTGATCCACATGCCCACCCTGATCACAATAATGATCGTGCAGATTGGATTGGTAAGCTTATTCTTGATGTTAAGCCTGACGTTGTAATCAACATTGGTGATATGTTCGATATGCCATCTATGGCTGAATACGATAAGGGTAAGAAGTCCTTTTGGGGTCGTACTTACAAAAAGGATATTAATGCTGGCTTAGATTTTGATGAACGTCTGTGGGACCCTGTTCGTAGGGCAAAGAAGAAGCGTCCTTATGCCATCTTCACGGAAGGTAATCATGAGTTCCGTCTTAAGAAGGCTATCAACCTTCAGCCTGAACTTGAAGGTACTATTTCTTTTAAGGACCTTGACCTAAATCGAAACTATGATGAGGTAGTTGAATATGCAGGAAACACCCCCGGAATTGTGGAGGTCGATGGTATCCACTACGCTCACTACTTTGTTAGTGGTGTTATGGGCCGTCCTGTCGGTGGTGAGCATCCCGCATATAGCCTACTTACTAAAGAGTTTGTTTCCTGCACATGTGGTCACATTCACACTACCGATTATGCTGTTCGTACCACTGTTGGCGGGAAGCGTATTATGGGTCTTGTTGCTGGTGTGGGTCAAGATTATGATAGCGGTTGGGCTGGCGAAGTAAACAAGCTTTGGTATAGAGGTGTTATTATTAAACGACATGTAGAAGACGGATCGTATGACCCCGAATGGGTTAGTATGGCTCGCCTGAAGAGCGAATATGGTAATACTTAATGCATTTTTGTCGAAGGTGTGAGACTCACAAATCTGTCGATGAGATGAAGAAAGGCTCTAGGACTTGCTGTAAGAAATGCAATTCCAAAGAGAAGGTTCAGTATTGGAGCAATCTTTCCAAACACGAAAAGAGGGAACGTTCCGCTAAGCGTTATGGTATTGACAAAGAGACATTCGATCAAATGTTTTCCGAACAGAAAGGAAAGTGTAAAATTTGCGATATCTCTTTAGTCATACCAGAGGCTAACACTAGACCTAAGAATAGAGCCTGTATAGATCATGATCATAAAACAGGTATGGTAAGAGGTCTTCTTTGCTCTAATTGTAATTTAGCATTAGGTTTTCTATCTGATAGTGAAGAAACTGTTAGTAAAGCATTAGAATATTTAAAAGAGTACAAGCATGGCATCCACCGAGTTTAAAGAAAAACATTCCAAACGACTCAGAAACAAATATGCGAAATCGTTGCGCGATCAGGGGGATCACAAAGGTGCTTTTTCCCTGAGAGTGCACGATGCTCGTAAGACAGAATATAAAAGAGAAAAAATTAGGGTAACGGATATCAACGATGAAGAAGAATAAACTCGAAGATTATGTTGCCTCCGCACTTAACGAAATTTCATTTGAAGAACTATTGGAGAAGTATGACCTAACTCCCATTGAAGTATTCACGTTCCTGTATGACAACGGACATATTGATGAAGACACGCTAACTGCTGAGAGTGACGTTTATGAAGAATGAATTTAGTGTAAAATTTCCTGTAGAGGATTTTGAGGTATGGGTTAAAGAACAAGGTATTGAAGCTGGTATGGTATTAGACCATCAAGACTTATTTGTAAATGATGTTTCATATGATCCTAAACTTGGATATGTCCTAGTTGAAGGTGTACTTGAGGTTAAACTTAGTTCATGATTAAAGATATTATATTTGGAGTAGCAGTATTTGTTTTTTGTACCATACTCCTAGCATTTGGTAATGCAAAAGCAGATGAACCCCTTCGATTTGATGCAATTCAACCAGTTTACAAAATCCAAAGTGGTCCTATTGCTTGCTCTGCTGTAGCAATTGAAACTCCCGGCCTTGATCAAACAGTTCTCCTAACTGCTGCTCATTGTATTGATCGTTCTAAAGAAGGTGGTAAAATTTCTGATAGTTATGATTTCATTACTGAGTTTAAGGTACTGAAAGTTTCTAATGATACTGATCTTGCGGCAATCATTGTGTTAGACAAGAACTTTCAGCCGAAGAAAGCTCTTGTTGCTAAAACTATAATTGCAGAAGAAGGTGATGATATTGTAGTTGTAGGATATCCATATGGTGGTGCTAGGACTACAACCAAAGGAACTGTTGGAGTAAAGATCACTACTATGACTCCACTAAACAATGTAGAACAATTCCTTATGGCTACTGCGAATGTTGATACTGGTAATTCTGGTGGTGGACTATTCCAAAAGAATGGTGATCATTGGGAATTGATTGGTATTACTTCTATGAAGGGTCCATCTATCTTTACCAATTTCTTTACTACTTTGGCAAACATTAATAAGTTTATTGAAGTGGAATAATCTAATTGACCCCTGCCGAAAGGTGGGGGTTTTCTTTTGGAGAGTACAATGAATATTAGTGATTTTAATAATGAATATGACATGCTTACCTCTGCTCGTCAAAAAGAGGGATTAACTAAATTATTTAAGCTGATTGTAGATAACCATCAAAATTATCATGGACTTATTGATGAAATCTTACATCAAGCTACTATAGAAGAAGATGATGATGGTTTTGGTACAGAAGGTGCAAACATTTGAAGGTAGAATATGTAGACAGTATGGGTGACGACCTTACTGTTGTTAACTCAGCAAGAGTGTCTTTTAGTAAAGAATCTAGTTGGGAAATTGACAAAGAAAGGAGTGTATACGAAAGTGGAGTTCTTGTTGATCCTTATGTGACTATTTCTGATAAAGACAAGAAACTACTATCCTATCTTGCAAAACACAATCATTGGACTCCTTTCTCACACCCTCAAATTACACTAAGAGAGAAAGTCCCTATTTTTGTTGCTCGTCAGCGTTTCAAGCATATGATTGGCTTTACATACAACGAAGTGTCAAGACGGTATGTAGATGAGGCCCCTGAGTTCTTCATTCCTAGTGAGTGGAGAGGTAAACCAGAAGGTTCGATGAAACAAGGTAGTAGTGAAACTGTTGTTGTAACTGTTGGCTCAGAAGGTATTACTGATCTTTATGAGGATTTTCTACAACGTGCAGAAGCTCTTTATAACTCCCTCCTTAAGGGTGGAGTAGCCCCTGAACAAGCTCGTATGGTTCTCCCTCAAAGTATGATGACAGAGTATATAGTGACTGGCTCACTTGCTGCTTTTGCAAGAGCATATAAACTTAGGATTGATGCACATGCCCAAAGAGAAATCCAATTCCTTGCTACCGAATGGGATAGGATCATCAGACCTCTCTACCCGGAAAGTTGGAAAGCCCTTACCGAAAGTTAAGCAATATTTTTGTGAAGATGATTTTATACCTGTAGTTGTAATGAAAGAAAAAGAATGAGTGACAAGTGGTTTGTAGTTTATACGACATCTGCTTTTGAGTGCAAGTGGTGCAATAAATTGAAGCAGTTGTTAAGTGTTTATGGATATGAATATTTCGAGAAGGACATTACTGATGAACAATATTTAAAAGAATTTAAAGAGCAGGGCTTTAAGACTGTCCCCCAAGTTTTCCTAAACACAAAAACTACAAACAATCACATTGGTGGATATGAGACTACTAAGGACTATCTCCGTAGGAATTTCTTCACCGCACATCCTAATCAAGATGAAATTATCAAACAATTGGAAGAGTTGGAATAATGGGTTTTAAAAAGTACGAAGAATTTGTAAAAAGTATGCCTGACTTTGATGATGCTGCCCTTGGATTGGCAGGTGAAGTTGGTGAAGTCCTTGAACATGTAAAGAAGGATCGTCGTCCTGATGGTCGTCGTCAACCATTGGATAAGGAATCCTTTACTGCTGAGTTGGGTGATGTTTTGTTCTATCTCACCCGATTGGCCCATAAGAATGGTATCACTCTTAAAGAGGTTGCTGATTACAACGAAAAGAAGCTTACAAAGAGGCACGGCTAATGAGTGGTTGGTTAGTACTTGTTATTATATTGTGTGTAGGTATTGCAGCTGTTAGTATAGCAAACGGGCAAGGTCCTAACGATAGGGGTTACTAATGAATGAAGATGAGTTCGAACAGTTTCTAGCAGAACTGGCAGTTTTTGCTGAAGAAACTGAAATGGAAAATGACGAAGATAATGACGATTGGGATTGGGATGATGAAGGAGACGATCTGTTTGACGAATAATTTAAGTGTAGAAAATGACATTCTTTCAAAGATTGTAACATTTAGTAAGTATGCCCGTTATGATAAAGACCTCCTTCGACGAGAGACTTGGGAAGAAATTGCATACCGTAATGCTGATATGCACCAACGTAAGTATCCACATATTAAGAAAGAAATTTATAATATTTACAAAGATTATGTGGTAACAAAGAAGTTGCTCCCTTCGATGAGATCACTACAGTTCGGAGGTAAAGCAATTGAACGTAATCCCGCTCGTATCTATAATTGTGCTTACTTGCCTATTGAACATCCAGACGCTTTTAGCGAGACAATGTTTCTCCTTTTGGGGGGTACTGGTGTCGGATACTCTGTTCAACATCGCCATGTGGATCGTCTTCCCGTGTGTGTTGGTCCTAAGCGTCGCACACGTAGGTATGTAATTGGTGATAGTATTGAAGGTTGGGCTGATAGTGTAAAGGTTCTAGTTGAGGCATACTTCCATGGTAAACTTCAGCCGGTATTCGACTATGATGACATTCGTGAAAAGGGTACTGAGCTTGTTACCTCAGGTGGTAAGGCTCCGGGGCCAGACCCGCTTCGTGTATGTTTGGCTCAAGTCGAAGCTGTTCTCCATGGGGCTATCGGACGTAGACTTACCCCTCTTGAATGCCACGATATTCTTTGCTTCCTCGCTGATGCTGTACTTGCTGGTGGCATTCGTCGTGCAGCAATGATTTCTTTGTTCTCTCCTGAGGATGATGAAATGCTTCTGTGTAAGAGTGGTAACTGGTGGGAACTCAATCCTCAGCGTGGTAGGGCTAACAACTCTGTGTCCCTCCTTCGTGAGACAACCACAGTAGAACAGTTCTTCTCTATCTGGAAGCGAGTGTTCGAAAGTAAGGCAGGTGAACCGGGTATCTATTGGACAAACAATCTTGATTGGGGTACTAACCCTTGCTGTGAGATTGCCCTTCGTCCATATCAGTTCTGTAACCTAGTTGAACTTAATGGCTCTACTATTGAGAGTGAAGATGACTTCATGGATAGGGCAGAGAAGGCAACCATTCTGGCAACCCTTCAAGCTGGCTACACTGACTTCCATTACCTCCGTCCTATCTGGAAAGTGACGACTGAGGAAGATGCACTTGTTGGTGTGGGTATCACTGGTATTGGCTCCAATCAGATTGAACAGTACGACCTTACTAAGGTTAGTGATCATGTTAAGCACACTAATATCCTTTGGGCAGAAAAGATTGGTGTCAATCAGGCTGCTCGTACAACTACTATCAAGCCATCAGGAACATCTTCTCTTGTTCTTGGCACTCCTTCCGGTATTCATGCAGCGCATAATGATTACTACCTGCGTCGTATGAGGTTTGGTAAAGACGAAGCAATCTACCAGTATCTACAAACAGTAATTCCTGACTTGTGTGAAGACGAATACTTCCGTCCACAACATCAGGGTGTTCTTACAATCCCACAGAAAGCAGCAGATGGTGCGTTCATTCGTACAGAATCTCCGATCACTCTTCTTGAGCGAGTTAGAAAGTATAACATCGATTGGGTGGCTAATGGTCACAATCGGGGCGATAATCACAATAATGTCTCTTGTACTATTTCTCTAAAGGATGAGGAATGGGAAGAGGTAAGTGAATGGATGTGGAATAATAGAGAACACTATAATGGTATCTCTGTTCTACCTTTTGATGGTGGCACTTACATTCAGGCACCTTTTGAAGATTGCACAAAGGAGAAGTATGAGGAACTGATGAAGTTCGTTACTAATATTGATCTAACCAAGGTTATTGAATTTAACAATAATACAGACCTCTCCGGTGAGTTGGCCTGTGCAGCAGATGGATGTGTCGTAGTATGACAAAGAAGTTGATTGGGTTTGAGTATCCACCAGAAGAAGTAGAAGTATACACTGAAGTTCGCATTTGTTTTATGGGTTCTTTTGTTCATAAGGATGAAGCAGAAGCTCATCGACAGGAATTCTACGATGTGTATGGACAGGATGTTGAAGATGGTAATCTAGTAGTTATTCAGGATGATATCCTTGAGTTGAACACAAAGTTTGTTACTCGTATTATGGCACAAAATGCACAAGGGGAGTTACAACTATAATGAAAGTAAAAACACTAATAGATATCCTTTCTAAATTACCACTAGATGTTGATGTTATTTATCAAGGTGGTGAATATAAAGACGATTATCGTAATGTTAATAAAGCAACCTATAAGGATAATTTAGGTTGGGATAAAAAGGGTGTTCTAATTGAGTGATCCCCATGACAAACAAATTGGTGGTACACATTATAAAGATATGGCCATCCAGCCGGGTGACTATATTGTAAAGAATGGTATTGGTTGGTACGAAGGTAATGCTATTAAGTATCTTACCAGACATAAAGCTAAAGGTCAGAAACAAGACCTTGAGAAAGCCATTCATTATATCGAACTAGCAATCCAACACTATTATGGTAACAAATAAAATGGCTGAAGATTTTATTCAGACCTACAGTGGGAGGGCCTTTCATTTTGGCTCTCCTAAAGTAGAAGAAATTGATATTGAAGATATTGCTCATGCACTATCCCTACTTTGTCGATTTGGTGGTCATTGTACAGAGTTTTATTCTGTCGCTGAACATTCAGTAAGATGTGCACAAGCTGCATCAAAAGAATATAAACTTGAGGCACTACTTCATGATGCTGGTGAGGCTTATGTGGTAGATATTCCAAGACCTATTAAATATACCCTTAAGGGTTATAAAGAATTAGAAAATTCTATTGAAAGTGTTATTCGTAAGAAATTTAACCTCCCTATTGAAATGACCAAGGAAGTAAAACATCTAGATAATGTGATGTTAGCAACAGAGAAACGGGACCTTATGCTTCCTAGTGAGATTGAGTGGTTTCCTCTCCCTGATCCACTTAAAGATAAAATTGAACCAATGTCTCCCAAAGAAGCTAAAATTGCTTTTATAAATATGTTTAAAGAATTGACAAAGGAAGATACTAATGACCAGTAAGACTGAAGTTAATGAAAAGGTTCGTCGTGTTGTATCTAATAATGGACACGAGCAGCGACTTACAAATGTAACCTCTGTTGATAATACAGGATCGTGGACACGACTTGAATGTGATCAGGGTTATGCAATTATTAACAATGACAATGTACTGATGTTCATCGTTAAGGGTGAAATCAAGTTCTAAAACGCAAAAAGGCCCCATTAGGAAATCCGAAAGGAAATCCCGATGGGGCCTTTTTTTTTTTACTTAAGTTTCTTCATTTCATCTTTAAGATAAGATTCATTACTTTGATCTTCACCTTCCCGGAGTTTACCATACAGTGCATCCGTGTTGGCCAAACTATAGGAACGTACAAGATATTTTGTGAAGTACTTACGTGCTTCCGAAGTGTCAACACCCTTCTTAACTGTCTTCATAATTTCACCGAATTTCACAGGGTCTTCCATCATTGCATCAAGTAGCGCCTTACGAGTAGCAGCAACCTGACCTAAGGATTGAGAAGAATAACCCATGGTAAGACGACGAGCCTTACTAGAGACAGGATTAAGAACACCAAACAAAAGGGTAATACCAGATTGAATGGCATGTGCAGGGTCTTCATTACGACTTAATTGATCAAGTCCACTAGAACCCTGATGGGGAGTTTTCTTACTAAGAGAGGTATATACTCTCTGCATTTCTTCAAGGCCGTCAATAACTTCAGGTTGATCCTTAAAGATAGTCCTCATGTTTGCCATATCCTTACCACCCTCATCAAACAATTTGTCTGCTTGAGTTTCATTGATACGGAAACCAGTACGAACCTTACCATTGGCAGCAGGTTCACCGATACCAAGGGCACTACGAGAACCAATCCTCTCACGAACATAATCCATATAAGTACCCTTAAGGGCATCCTTAATGGCCTGTCCATCTTCACCCATTGAGTCAGCCTTTTTGATAAGGTCATCAATTTGAGATGTAGAGGTATTAGATCGGAACATGGTTCTTAACTGAGAGCCAACTTCAGAAGGCTTAAGAGGTGCACCATCACCATACACAAACTTACCAAGAATTGACTGTTGTGCTTCCTTACGGATAGCATCAGCTTCGGACTTAATACTTTCGTATGCAGCAGCTTTATCAACTGAGGTATTTTCCAATGTCTGCAATTTGACTTCAAGTGCTTTGAACTTTTCAATCAAGGGGGAATTAACTCCCTGTAGACCTTCGACAATACCACTAATATTCCTACGTAACTCACCTACACCCTGCTTGGCACCACTAGATGCACTATTGGCAAGATTGGTAATAGCTCGTGTAGCATAGTAGTTTGCAAGATCACCAGAGATGTCATTACCACCAGCAGCGGCTGCCCTTTTGAGGCTTTCCCTGAGTGGTTTACCATTGACACCATCCAACTCTTGGATTTTGTTACCAAAGGTTACATCCCAATTGGTTTTACCCTGCCCTTCAGCAGTCATACCCGGAACGAACTTTTCTCCAGTAAGACGACCTTCTCCAGCTTTTTGTAGAGCTTTATTTTCTGGTTCACCAAAAGTGGACTTGTAGTTGATGTACTTCTCTTTAGCATCAGCAACCATTCGCTTAATACCTTCGTCACCTTGAGAGGCAACAAAATCAAGCTGTTCATTGTTGATGTTATCACGAAGTTCATACAAAGCATCCAAACGAGTGGAGTCCTTTGCAGCATTAGCACGAGAGATTTCTTTGTTTACCTGATTGCGAATGTTATTGTAGATGTTCCCAAAGGAATCATCAGCGTTAACTTCATTGGCAACCTTACGAAGAAATGGATCAGTAATCTTAACAGAACCATCTTCAGCAACTTCAGAATTCTTTTTAATGACTTCAAGAATACTATTAGCATCACCTTGAGTGCCAGTATCGGCCAAAGCTCGGTAAGCATTATCAGTGTCAGTCTTTAGGGTTTTGAGGGACTGATAAGTCTTTTCAGACATATTACCATGAACAACATCATAGACACCACTCTTAGAGCCAAGCTCAGCATTAGCTTCTTCCATAAAAAGCTTAAACTCTGGATCATTACTGACACCACGTTCGGCAGCTTCTTTTGCAGTTGTTGCTTCAGTTCGAGCAGCATTTTCCATGGTGTCGGCCTGTAAGCGTTTTGCAAGTAGACTGTCAGAAGCCAGTCGTCCAGTTTGTTCTTGAGCTTCTCCAAGATTACCTCCCGCTACAACATCTTTAGCTTCATCTAGAGTATCATTAATAGTAGTAGCACCCTTAGCTGCCGTATCATGAGCATTCAAAGAGGTACGGATTTCATACAAAACAGTAGAGGTATCTCTAGCCTGCTCTTGAGTCCACTTAGTGAAAGCTTCTTCACCCATAACATCCTTACGGTTTGCATAGGCAATACGGAAATAGTCCTCAGCTGCTTCATTGTAGGCAGTAGCAGTATCGACTTTCATCTTACCACCAACACCAGCGATCTTAAGTTCCATTTCAGCATTACGGCTGATTGCATCACCAAGAACTTTAATCTTAAATGCAGCATCTTCAGGAGCAAGGTTCTTAAGGTTAGGGTCAATAGCTTGTGCTAACTTCATACCGGCAATCTTGTCAGAGGTCTTAAGGACTTTACCAACACTCATACCAAATACTTCGGCATTACGAAGACCACCAATAGATGGACCAATAAGACCAGTATTGATGCTATTTGCAATCTTACCAAACGTACCAAGGACACCACCAACAATAGGCGTATCAGCCATCTGAGCCATGTCAGCGGACCATTCCTTACTTGCACCCATGCCAACAAAAGCATCAGGGGGAAGGATACCTTGGGCATCATTAGGAGCTACAGCAGCTTCTGTACCCATTACAGCAGTACCCCTAAGGCCAAGACCAATAAGAGTATTAGAAGTATAAGCCTTAGCAGCTTTTTGTGCTAATACAGCATCACCAGTACGCTTAAGAACTGCATCATACGTCTTATAGATACCTTCACGAGCCGCAGGAGATAGAAGACCTACCGTCTTTGGAATAATACCACCAACGGATTGAGCAATCTTACCAATGGTTTTAGCACCAGCTCCAGTAGCCGCAGCCCCGCCAATAGCATAAGTAGTCATGTCTTCTACAAACTTTTCACCAGTTTGGTCAGGAACCGTTCCGGGAATAGCTTTACCTACTGTACCTTCCTCAGAGATTTTACCCTGAGCAAGATCAGCAGTACCACCAACAATATTCTTCATAACCTGATAGGACATACGACCAATAACATCCTGCGTAGGCTTATCTACAACATAACGAGTAGATTGCATAGGCTGATTGTCAGGACCTATCTCTTTGGTAGGATCAAATTTAGGATTATTGGTCATCTTTTCCTGAGTACGAACTGGAATAATACCAGCAACTGTATCAGCTTGACCCGTCTTTTCATAAATCTGTTGAGCTTCTTCAGCACGCTGCTTCTTAAGATTTTGTACTTCATCGGGAAGTTGGAAGGTACCAAAACTATCACTCATTGGATTGATGCCACTAAGGACAGAGCCTACAGTGTATTCACCCTCAATACCACTACGAGTATTAGGATCACCACCCATCCACTGAGGAAGTTCAATCTTTACATTACCAGCACGACTACCTAAAGAGTTTTCACTCTCAACAACAGGTGCATACTTTTCCTTTTCATTCAATCCACCATAAAGTTCAGATTGACTACGAAGAGTACCAAGATCAGGACCTGCCTCAGTAGGAACTTTATCCAACTCCCCACCTTCACGCATACGATTAAGTTCATCCATAAGACCCCCATCAGGTGAGGGCGCTAGGATTTGATCTTCGTTTTGGTCAACTGTGGGAGCAGCTTCCCACCAGTTATCTCCTTCAGTAGGAGCATTCTGTGTTTCATCCACTACGGGAGCATTATCCCACCAGTTAGCCATTAAGGTTTCCTTCTAACAGAACCATCTGGTGCCTTAAATTTAGTACCAGAGGGAAGTTTATCAAAGTCTTCTTTAGATTTAATTTCAACAGGTGCAGCTTCAGACTTTACTGCTGGGTCTTGATAACCCTGTTGAGCATTTTGTTCCTGTACACTTTGGAAGGTATCAGCCTGTCCCTGAGAATACTGACGAGTAATACCGCCAAGATATTTCATAAGCATTTGCTTCTGTTCAGGGGGCAGTTCAGTACCTTGAATGATTTCACCAATACGTTTACCCTTCAGACCAGTCTTAACACCATACCTCTTTTCAAAATCATCGACAGAGGGATTACGGTTAAGTGTAGCCTGAGAAGACTGAAGCTTAAGGAATGCACCCTGCATCTGAGCATTAAGAGCAGGAAGGATTTGCTTAGGATCACTAGAGTTGCCAATAATTTCCAGAGCATTTGCCAAGTCCTGATTACTTACCTTACCATCAGTGGAGGTAGCCTGTGCAATCTGATAGGCGGTCTGCATTCTCAAGCTATTGTATTTAGCAGCATTAACAGCCTTCTGTTGGTTAGCATCAGATAGGACACCACCATTCTTAAGGAAGTTATCAACTGCCTTGGCATGATCCATGATATCTTTTTCAATACCTTCAATCTTACCACTAGCAGTCTTTTGACTAATAGTTTGCTCAATACCAAGAATAGCTTTGTAGCCAGCCTGTGCTTCACCAGAGAGACTTTCAATCAGACCAAGACCCTTAGATGCCATCGTAGCAGCCTGAGGATCATTATGTAGGATTTGTGTCATCTGTTGAGATGCATTAAGTGCGGACACAAAAGATTCAGCATTTGCATTGTAATCCTTAGATGCCTTACCAAAGTCATCAACAAGAGAGTTGTAACGCTTGACATCATCATCAGACATACGACGTACAGGTCCAGATACCTTTTGTGGGTTCATAGGATCAGATACGTTATAAAGACCATCTTCACGAACTTCACCCGGCAATTGAGGACCAAGTGATCCATCTGGATTTACTGAGAAGTAGGTGTCTACATTCTTACCATTTGCGCGGGCCTGATTACGTGCTCGTTCAGTTTCAACACGCTGATTGATTTCAACCTGAGCTTGAGCATTCCTAATTCGAGTAGGATCACCAGACTGTTTAGCCTGATAGAGTGCCCAATAAGAGTCATTCATGTCACCAATTTTAATCTCATTGGTAGGCTTAAATACATAGGCACCCTTACCATCACCAGTAGCTGTAAGTTGATCTTGATCAGCAATAGTAGACTTACGAAGGGTAGGATCGATGTCATCAATTCGCTTATTGACAGTTTTATTCAGCTCAGCTCTCTTAGGATCAGTAGCATCCATACCAGTGTCATACTGAACTTCAGTAGGCATAGGATTAGAAACACCATTAGGAACCTTAAGAGTTTGTGTAGGAGCTTTATAGTCAGTGTTTTTCTGATAGTAGCCCTTACCAATACGTTCCTGAATAGTCTCAGGAGAAACACCAAGTTTTAGTTCCTGCATAGCAGTTGTGGCAAAAGTATCATCACCAAACTGTTGGGATAACATCTTGGCCTGTGAGGCAAGCTGTGTTTCCTTCTCGGATTTAGCTTCACGCTTCTCCCTTAGTTTTACAAGAGCATCCATCTTATACTTGAATTGCGTATCTTCTTGCTGTTGTTCCCGTTCCATTTTCTTGTTACGAGCATCAATAAAACTTTCAGCAAATCCAGAAAGAAATGTCATTACTTAGCTTCCTTTTTCTGTTCTCCACCTTGAGACATTTGCATAAAGCCTTCAGTCTGTAGGTCCTGTACCTGTTCACCATCTCCACCTGAAGACTGGTCTTCTGCTGCCTCTTTGATCTGAGGAAGTTCTTCGTCAAGAAGCTTGAAGTTACCATTAGGTGTTTTAAGTTTTTCTTCTTCTTTAAAGAATGTACCAGTGTCGAAATCATCTTCGTCATCATAGATGCCAAGTTCGTAATCAACATTAAAACCAATACAAATAAGTTCAATCATACGAGCAAGAGGACCAGCTAATAGATATACATAATCAACAGTCCACTTACCCTCAGATACACCTAACATAAGAAGCATGTTTACAATCTTATAAATGGGAAATCCGATTTCAACCATAGTAAGAATGCCATTGGCAGCCTTAAAGTTTGTTAACTTATTGGCAAGAAAGTCAAGAGCTTCATCAAGATCAGTATACTGAGGTGGCTGTCTCCAAGGATAATTCTTAGTATCAGAAGTATAATTCTCTCCGGGGATAGGTCCACTATTTACAGCCATTATTCTTCTCCTTCGGAAGCTTCTTCCATCTCTTCGTCTTTGTTTTTACCCTTAGGCTTTTTTGAAACAGATTTACGAAGTTCTTTTTCGTACCCATCAAAAAAATCTTTGGAATATTTAGACTTCTTACCACTAGTCTTTTCGTATTCTTCAAACCCACTCTTTTCATAGAAGGAGCGAATGGCCCTACGAATTGCCTCATCTTGATCTACAACGGCCATTTATTTACCTCTTAAAAAATTGAACTCATAATATTTTCGAAAGTCTTTGAACCAACAAAGGCACCAGCCAATGAACCTAAAGCAGTCATGTTGGCATTTTTACTAGCTGTACGAGCCTGTAGAGATGCAGCTGCAATAGTTGTTTCACGGTCTTTTGCGCTCTCAGAAGATTTAAAAGCATAATCAAGAAGTGCATCAGAACGATCCCACAACTGATTAAGCTGATTTACACTAATATCCAATCGATTTTTTACATCAGTAGTAGCGGCTTCGTAAAGCTGTTGGTCATCCTGAAGCTGAACCTGTTGACGCCAGTTAGCATTTGCCACAGCAATATTATACTGTTGTTCAGAGTAAAACTTCTGGCGACTGTCTTCCATTGTGGCATTATACTTATCAGCATCTAAAGTCTGAGAAGCATTAAACTGACCAATCTGAGTATTCAAAGAAGCATAGAACTGATCAAGAGTATTCTGGGACTGAGCCATAAACTGACCCTTAACATTCTCAGCATTTGCATCAGTTAGGATGGACTGAATACGAGACTGATTGTTAATAACAGCAGCCTGTTGTTCATTGTCAAGATTTTTCATATCCATTGCAAGAAATGCCTGAGCATTCTGAACAGCAGCAGTCATTCTATTATCAAGATTTGTTTGTTCGAACTTAGCAAGAACATTGGCAGTATTAATGGTAGACTGCTGTTTATTGTCAAGATTCTTAAGAGTTAACGTCTGAAAGAATTGAGCATCTTGCTGAGCAATAGGAAGAGAAGCTTCAAGTAGTGCCTGAGACATAGCAGCAGTAGCAGCAGTACCTGTCATACCACCAAAAGCAGCAATCTTACTTACATTACGTGCAGTAGCAGCAGCCCATGATGGGATTTTAGGTTCACCAGTAGCTTCATCAACAAATTGCTTCTGTAAAAGTTCTATTTGACCCTGAAGAGTAGCTTTACTATCAAGATAATTACCTTCACCTAACTGTTGAGCAAGAAGTTTACCAGCAGCAGTACTAGTGTCAATAACATTAGACATATTCTGAGAAGCATACTTATTAAGAGCTTGTCCTAACTCATTAACAGTACCGTCTTTGTTTACACCAGTAGCAATACCAGTAGTATCTGCTTGAGGGACATCTTTAATTTGTGCATTTTCAGAGACAGTGCCTTGTGCACCCTCCATCTGATTTTGAGATACTTTGTCCTCAGTTTTAGTTACATCATAATCGTGAGCCTGTGTAGGATCAACATTATCAACAGTTCCAGCCTCAACACTAGGGGTCTGTCCAAGAGCAAGATTGGGGTTATTAGGATCAACCTGAGCAGCAGTACCTGTTTGTCCCTGAACAGCCCCAAGAGCAGATGTACCATTTGCATTGTTGACAACATTGCCGGCACCACTATTGATAGTCTGACTTGCATAATCTGCAATATTAGTAGGATTAATTTGACTACCAGCCTCATAATTAGGAGATTGTGTAGGACCAGTAGAAGCAGCTGGAGCAGCAGCCTGTGGAGCCTGTCCAGTCATTTTCTGTTGCCAGTAAGCAGCGGTAGCTTCATTATCAAAAGAACCAGACAGTTGTTCTTCATTATCTCCACCACCAAAAGAGCCATAAAGGTCTGCCATTATTTCTTTCCTTTCACAAGACCATCACGTTCGATGATGTACTTAACAAATGCTTTGTGTTTATAATAACAATCTAACAAACTAATACGATCCGTAATCCAAAGTTTTTCAACTTGAGCTTGAGTAAGAGGACCTTGTCCTAACTGTATAGGAAGATTACAATCATCTAAAAGTTTACTATCAGCTTCTGCCAGAATAGGTCCAACATTAACGGATTTTGTTGATACGCAAGACGCTAGACTTAGGCAGAGCAGTACGATTAGCATCGGGGTCTTGTTCAGCTTCACTTATTGCCTCCTTGGCTTTAATATCTAGCTCTAATTTCTTTTTATTAAGTTCTTCAAGGAGGATTTTTTCTCTTTCCTTGGCTAATTCATTAGCTTTAACTTGTCTATCTCGTTCTTCGGTATACTTCTGAGATTGCTCAAGTTTGTATTCTACGAAGCTACTGTTTGAAATCTTCCAGCCAATCCATCCTGCAAACAGGAGGCTGACAATATAAAAAACTACAAACCAAAATTCTTTTTTAAATAATATCGCTGGCATTAGAGACCCTCCAAGCAGAATTGCTTTTCCTTCTCTCTACGCTTAGTAAGTCCATTTACCACCTTACCGCCAGCCTTATTGAAGCTTAGTAATTTAAAACAAGCTTCCCGGTACTTACCTGCATTAATCAGAGCAGGAAGAGAGGACTTACAAAAACCCCCCACACCAATATTATACGTTAAACTAACATATGCAATATAAGGTTTATCTGGTACTGCATCAGGTGTCTTGAGGCACTTACTCATACCTTCTTCATGTTGTACGAGTTCTTCCATAAACTTTGCATCACATTGTGCTTTAGTAAACTTCATACCCGGTTTAATACCCTTAGTAGTACCATAACAAGCAGTCCAGACACCAATAACGTCAGGGTAGGAATTAAGGCGAAGACCTTCGAAACCACCAATTAATGTAATTGCCATAGCTCCTGCAACTGTCATACCTGTAATCTTTTTAAACCTACTTGCCATCTTTAAATTCCTTTTGTGAAATTACTCTTGCGATATTTGCCAAGAAGTTACATATAAGGGCGGCTGCTAAGAACCAACCCCTAGGAATGTAAATCATCTCGTCTATAATTGGTAATGCAATCTCAAACAACCCAAAGAGAGTTGCGAGAAGATTAAATCTAATACTCCAAGCATATCTTAGGATTTTTTTCCAATCTTCTCGCAGTTTCATTTAAGTTTCCATTGCCTGAACCCACAAATCATCTACTTGTTCTTTTGTTAGTCCAAGACTATTTGCAACAAGTAAAAGAGTAGGATGATTACGTTCAAACTCTTGAGTTTCAAGCCACTCGATTTGAGCCTCTTCTCTTGCCAAACTCTCAGGCATTGCAGCAATAACTTGATCAATACTTGAAAGAGATATACCATTACGAACTAATGTAAGCTTAAGTTGTCGTTTAGATATAGGCCACATCTTAATTGGTTCAGGTGGAGCTTCCACAATCTGACCATTTTGATAGAGCATACCTTCCTTAATGTCTTCCCAATCTGCATCAATACCTAATACAATTCTTTCCCTAGGAACTAATTTAGAGGGGTCATATTCAACATTCTTAATCTTCATAGTTTCAGGGTCAACTGTGGCCCATGCACCATAGATAGAGTTGATAAAATTACCACGTTCATCCCATGAGGTAAGGCCATTCAACATTTGATACCAGTCTTGTCCACTCTCATTAGTGAAATACATAACACCATTGAGACCATAGTGTGTAAAAGTTCCAAAATTAACGATTTCCATAATTCACCTCAAGCATAGTAACAAGAAATCCATCCACTTGCAGGATTATATACCTGTAAATAACGATAAGTTAGTGTAGTGATAATACGACTTGGGGAGTTAATTGTACTATAACCAGTAATAACTGTACCACTTGGGGCTTCATATGTACCATTTGTGGGATTGTAGAAATCAAGTTCATTTCTTGAAACTAACCTACTTTGGATTTGATTAACACGATCATTTGCCCATGCTAATGCACGAGCTTCAATACGGGAATTTAAATCACCAAGTTCAGAAGTAGATACCTGACCACCAGTATTAATAGAAAACTTCTCGGCACCGTTATATTGAATTTTATACTTACCATCACCAGTATCGTAATAAGCATTCCAAGTATTAGTCCCATTATTAAAACTAATAAGCGGAAAAGATGCTTTTTGGATAGTAAGATTACCAGTCATAGTGTCACCAGTTTTGGCAACTTTGGCATTTAGTGCAGTAGTGGTAGCCGTACTTACAGGTTTGTTTAAATCTGAAGTATTGTCAACATTACCAAGACCAAGAGTAGTTCTCTGAGCACTAGCATCTACATCATCAACAAGTGCACGACCAGCAGAAGTAAAATCAGCCAATGCAGCTGTACCACTACCTGTAAAATAAGGTACTTTATCAGCAGCTGAAGTTAGTCCAGCAATAGCAGAAAGTTCTGCATCCTGAGCTTGAACATCAGTACCAATAACAAGACCGAGATTACTTCTTGCATTAGCAGCAGTAGAGGCACCAGTACCACCATCAGCAATTGCCAAATCAGTAATACCAGTAATTGAACCACCAGTAATATTAACGTCATTTGATGCAAGTGTACCACTAAAAGTAACACCAGAAATAGAACCACCGGTAATTGCTACACTGTTTGAAGTAACAGAGCCTGAAAAACTACCACCAGTAATGGATACTGAGTTAGAGTTCTGAGTTGCCATACTTCCTAAACCAATAGTGGTTCGTACAGCAGCAGCATCTACATCATCCAAGATGGTACGACCAAATGGAGTTAATGCAGTAGTTGCATAAGCATCAGGGGCGGTCGTGTAGATCATCTGATTTGCTGCGGTAGTTAAAGCACTAATACTTGCAAGAGCAGCATTCCAAGCAATAGACCAAATCCAAACAGCTGCACCAGCAGTTGCATCTACACAAACATAAAAAGTATCAGCAGTTGTGTTAACCCAAATAGAGCCTACAGCATAACCATCATTTATATCATCATTTGCAGTTGGGGCAACTGTAGCATTCAATTTATGAATACCACCAGTACCACCATTAACTATTGGTAACATACCAGTAATAGATGTAACTAGATTAATTTTAGGACCTTCACCCACAGTACCATCATGGGTATGACCACTGGTTCCATCAGCAAAGTTCTGAATTGCATTAAATTCTGCATTTAGGGGAGCAGCAAAAATAGTCTGACCATCGATAATGTCAGCAGAAGATTGCCTAGTATAACTATTACCCATTATTTCCTTCCTTCTACGGTGTAATCAATAAGAATGCCTTGGATTGAGTAAGGGGCCGCAGCGTCAAATGTAGTAAACTTTATTTGTAATGAGAAACCAGAACCTTCAACTGGAGAAATGAGAACAGGTGCTGTTGGTGAAGAATAGATTGCAATACCATAAACATCTTCTCCAAACATACTATCGTCACTTTCTCTATAAAAGTCGTAGTTAGTTAGGTTTTCTTTAATTGTATCAGCCCAATCGTAGCTCATCTTTGCATTAACTGTGACGTTGCCTTCAGGTCGAATGAACAATCTCAGTTTTCTATAAGTCTTACGAATACCAGCAGAACTAAAATCCAGATAAGGAGTACTATAGACTGCCTGAACATACTCACCAGCAAAAGTGTTACCAACCTCTTGTCTATAAACACGACCATCATAATCACCATGGATTACAAACTCAGTAGCATTAATATACTTAGAAGTAGCACAAGAAGCTCGAATACCTTTACTCCTACTCCACTCCCAACTATTACTACCATCTGAATTAGGACGAAGGCACCCAATAATACCAAATGTAGCACTAGGTTCTTTGGAAGGGGAGGAGAAGAAAAATCTAACCTGAGATTTAGCTCGAATAAGAACAGAACAAAGTTCATTCATACTATTACTAGCAACTTCAGATGTAACTAACTGTTGAATTTTCCTACTTAAGCTTTCAATATTAACGTCACCAATGTAGTTAGTACCTGCAATCGGCCTAAATCCATCCTGAGACAGGAACATCAAATTACCATCTACTTCTTGTACACTATCAGATGCTAAACATCCAATACTGGAAGTAACACCATTAAGGACAAAAGAGGTTTGAGAAACTTCAATTTTTTTGATATTTGTAGTACCAAACACGTAAAGTGCATCACGGAATGGTTTAATTTGGTTTACAAGATAACCAGCAGGTAACTGACCTGCACCACTAGCTGCAAGAAAGTCATATTCAACAAGAGGTGCTGAATGGAATACGATATTATCTTGTGCCAAGAACAAATGGTTCTTAAATACATCTACATAAGATGGGGCTTCAATAGCCTGATCACCACCAGCAGTAGCATAAGTTAGTCCATTATTACTTGTAAGAATTTGTGTCCAGTTAGTGCCATCATAAACCATAGCTGGATTAACACCATCGACAAAACAAATCTTGGGTGTGCCATTAAAGTTAAATTCTTTATACCTGATACGAAGTACATCATTAGAGTTTTTACTAAAAACAGTAGGCATTTTAGTCCAACCAGAACCAGAATAGTAATAAAAATCGTATGTACTATCAGCTTGTTGTTTACGTGCTACAATGATTGTTTCATCATAAAATGCAATTCCAAGAATGCGACCTTCTGCACCAGTTGGATCAACTTCTGCATATAGTTCATCTAAAGGTTGGAAACCTGAGAGTCGTCTATATCCACCATAAAGAGAGGCCTCAAAGTTAATTAGTTCAACAGCACTCCCCGGCTCATTATCTGAAAGCTGAATGTGATTGATATTAGAGTTAAGGCCACCAACACAGACGACCTTTTGACTCTCAAGTTGTTCCATCATATATGATAGCCTCCGCTTCTATAAACAGGTCCACCAAAATTTATACGAGTGTCAAAAACACCACTAGGTGAAGTTTTTACAAGTTGGAAATACATGTTTTTAATACCATCACGAAATTTGGTTTCAGCGATAGAATAACCTTGAGGGTTTTCCCTAAATAGATTCATATGATATAGGGCACCAAAAACAATAATATTATCAAATTGTACAGGTATATCAGTCCTATCCAAAGGATTGACTAAAATTACAGGATTTTTAAAGTAACTGTAAGTTAGAGTATACTCTTTGTCAGGGATAGGAGTAACACCAAAGCCATTTGAGTTAGTTTTAAATATACGTCTTGGTACTGATAAACCATTTACTTTATTGTCAGTATCAATATCAACTTGTGCTTCTCTCCACTCATCAATATCTACTTCTTCTAGAGTGTCACTATTGTTAATACCAACAAGAGGATCAATCTGAATTTGAAAACTTTTCCAATCTGCTACTTTAAAGTCATCAGGAAATGAATATTCAGTTTGACCTTTAACTAGTACTTGAGTATCAGTGGCTGCATGGTATGGCCACTCCCACCTCTGTTGGTTTATTTCAGAAATAGCATCTAATACAGAGTCTTTACACAAAGATTGAATGCCGCGGGCACTGTTGAAATTTGACTCTGTGAGTTCTACTTCATTGATTTTACGAATTACTCGATTAGTCAATTCAAGATATGTACTGCCCATTTTAATTCCTTAAATAAAATCTTTGAGACCACCACTAAGGGCAAATTTAATGAATACAAGAATAACAGCACCCCAAATTGTAAAGTTTAAGTTTTTTGCTGTTTGTTTAATTTCTTTAAGTTCATCCTTAAGTTCGGCGAACTCTTTTTTCATATATTCAGAATTAAGTCTATGTTCACTCAGAGAAACTTCAATAAGAGTTCTCCAGTCTTCAAGAGCTTTAATACGTTGTTCTAAGTCCATAACTAACTCCATTAAATAAACCGGGGGTTATTACACCCCCGGAATAGTAGTTAATTAAGACTTCGGCTGAGCGATAGCACCACGAGATTCTCCGGTGACATCAACAACTACTGCCCACACCATGACTTTACCACCAGTTACGGTGCCAGTCTGAGTAGCAATAAGAATATCAATAGTATCCGAAGAGGCAAGGATAAGTGCCGGGGTCTGTACGCCAGCAGGGGTGCCATAGGAACCAACAGCAGCAGCGTCAAAATCCCAACCATCGACATAGATGTCAGCGTCAACACCAGTGATACCAATATCAAAAGTGAGGTCCGTAGACGTACCTGTCATTGCAGTGGTCTTTTGAGCACCTGCCGTAAGAACCTGAACACCTGCCGGAAGGCGAAGAACCTCAATGACATCAGCAGCAGCAAGGGCAGAACCCTTAGCAGTTGCAGCGGCCGCAAGATCAACTTCCTTCCAGATTTTATAGGCGAAGTTCGAGTTGTCCATAACACGCGGAGGCAGGTTAGCACTCAGCGGATTAGCGAGGGACGTAATAGTAGCCATTCAAATATCTCCTTCTTAAGATTAGTTGGCTTTGTTGTAGGCTGCACGTACGAGACCCTGAGGCTTCAGGATTTTACGACCGTACATATGCATACCACGAACAATGTCGGAGAAGCCGAACGGAGAACGGAAGGTTTCCGTCTTATTGATCTGTTCAGCAGTAGCTACCGAGGCGTCATGACCTGCAACAATCAAACCGTAGTCAGTTGCAGAGCCATTGTTGTCAAGGACAGCAGGACCAGAACCGATGTACGGGAGGTTGTTGGAGAGGTAGATACGGAAGCCATAAACTGCGTTAGCAGAGAGCTTACCGTTAGAAAGCTGTTCGCTGTCCTGATAGAACTGGTTCATGAACTTAGAATTTTCGTCCATGAGGATTTCCATAAAGACCGGATCAACTACGATCCAGCGGCCTTCCTTCGGAACGTTCTGCTGATCGAGCAGACGGTTCATACGGTTAAGGACCTGAAGCGGAGTTACATCGTAAGTACCCTGAGTACCAACAGCAAGCGAGTCCGTAGAAGCGCCACCAGATACGAAAGCATTACGAGCCAGCTTATGAATACCGAACAGTTCGTCAGCATCAGCACCAGACTCAGACTTAGTACCAACAGCAGTCGTACGAGCCTGCCAAGCACCATCAAACGTCAGACGCTCGAAACCAGTAAGGTAGCCGAGAACGTCAGCATCGTATTCCTGTGCCAGACGATAAGCTGCACGATCCGTTGCCAGATCAAGCCAGTTAACATGGGATTGCTTCTTTTCAATATCATCGATCTGGAACTGGAATGCGTTCGCACGATCAACAATAAGGGTGAAGTCTTCGTCCTGAAGGTCCTGAGACGTCATCTGAGTACCACGAGCGTACTTAGAGATCGCGATTTCAGGTTCCTTGATGATCTGAACAGAGTCACCATAGTTCGAGATTTCGCCGAAGTAGTCAGAATTGGTAATGTCTTCAACAACAGAGGTCTTGCGGAACTGCTTCTGAACCTTCTGCGAGTAGATTACCGGGCTAAATTTGCCATTAGGCAGGTTGCTATAGCCAGTTGCACTTTGAAATGCCATATTTATATCTCCTAAATTAAATTGATTTATTGTGTGAGAATAGATCAAATATCTAGGGAGGTCATTCTTTTATAGGTATCCCATAAGGGGCTAATTAAGATTGAGTATTCCTTTGTATTTTATTCTATGTCAGTAAGTTTTTACTATTAACGAGCACCACCAGTTAAATCATAATGAAACTTACCCTTGCGCATTGCATCCATAATCTTGGTTTCATTCTGTTCATACCAACGACGATTATTTTTGCTTTCACGTTCGACCTGACTTTCAGAGAATTCATAGTCACCACCAAAAGAAGGTTCTTCGACTGCACGACTAGAGCGAACTGCCTCAGCTGCTCCACGGCCATCAAATTCTTCCTCTACCTTAGAGGACTTTCCTTTGTTCTTATACATATTGATGACAAAATCAGCCTCATCCACATCAAGAGAACGATAAATCGCATCCTGATACTTCTGCTTCTGTGTCTTCAACCACGTATGGAAGGCTTCATCCTTCGCCAACTTGTCAAAGTCGGGATGTAGTTTACGGAGAGCTACAAGAGCTTTCTCCACTTCGAGTTGCTTCTGTTGTACAGAAAGTTCCTCAATAGTTTTCCGAGTTGTAGAGGTAGACTCTTCAATCCGCTTCTGAACAATTGTTTCCAGAATGGATGCAAACTCAGGATATTCCTTAGTCCAAGCTTCAATTTCATCATCGGACTTCGGTGGTTTAATCTGGCCCCGGAGAGCCTGATCAAGTTTCTGTTTCAGCGTTTCAATTTCGGCCTTACTTTCAGACTTGATCTGATTGATATACCGATCTTTATCCCCTGCTCGCTTCTTCCAAATTTCTTCTTCAACAGTAGCAGCAGGTTCTTGATACTCTCGTTCGAGTGCTTCAAGAGCTTCAGTTTCGAGGGATTCAAGTTCCTTACGGGGATTACGATATTTAGTCATTTGTTCTCCTTTGGGCCACAAGTGTTCTCACTATGAGAGGTTGAGGGTAGCCAATTAGTTGTTAACGTTCGTCACGATCATCAGGTGATCCAGACGAGTTGGCAGCTTTGCCTCCAGAGTTTGAACCACTCTGGTTATTTCCAGACTCATGACCACCACTATCACTACCGCTGCCACTAGAATTACTACTATTTGAAGTAGAGCTAGTGTCATTCTGAGAGGTAGTATCTTTTTGGTTACTCTGTTGAGTACTGGACTGTGCACTTTCCATTGTATTCATACTATCCATTAGACCACTATTGGCCGATGGAGCGGAAGTTGCATCAGTATTGAAGGCAGTCTGAGCCTGTACCATATCAAGGGCACCTTGACCGATAGACTGCGTTGTAGCTTTAGATTGATACTCAGGAAGTGATCCAAATGTATGGGCACCAATTTGTGTACGATCAGCCATAGAAGCAGACCAACCGGGATTAACCGTATTGGCATGATAGCTAGTAAAGCCAAGGTTCTGTGTTGGGTCTGTTACAAACGAATCAACTAAGCCGTCATACAATCCTTTATTAAGACCATAATTCTTATTAGCTGTATTAGCGGCAGCCATGTTACTCCAAGTACTATATTGATTGGGAGCGTTAATGGCATCTGTAATAGAACCATATTTACCAACTCGGTTTTCAATAGTAGACAGGATACCCATAGCTTCCTTACGACCATCTTCTGTGGAAAGGTCAGTTTTACTAGTATCAATTTCACCAGCAAGTGTAGCAGCCATAAGACTACGATCTTCAGGTGTAATATCAGCAAACCTATCAATACCAACAGGATTGGCAGTTGTCATATTATTCATTAGGCCCAAACCAGTACCAAGAGAAGGTTCAGTTGTTTGAGCAATAGCATCTGTGAGTTCAGGTCTAGATGTAGGAGTAGGTGCCTTATCAGCGACCTGATCGTAATAACTAGATGGCATCAAACCATATTCACGAGAATAATCTAATGTGCCTGCAAGCTCTTTACCAAGAGAACCCCACTGAGCACCAAGACCGGGATGTTGACTAAGATCAAGAGTATCCATATGCATAGTTTTACCACCCATATACTCAGGACCCATACCAAAGTTACCACCATATCTGGCAGCAAAACCTTGAGCTACATCTTGAATAGCCTGTTTATCAGCAGGATTGGCAGTATTAAGTGAGCGACCATTTGGGTCCTTAATATCCAAGTCAGCTGCGACACCAGATGGATGCCTATGAGCAGACCCTACAGGAGAACGTCCTTCTGGTTCCATACCAGAAGTAACATTAACTGTATATCCAGAGCCAAGAACATCAGTAACAACATCTGCTACTTTATGTTCAACACCACTGGAGGGTTTTTCACTACGACCCTTACCTGCAAGATCATAACTTATACCAGCCATCTGACGAGCTGGAAGATCACCCATTCCCATACCTCTTGCAAGATCATAAGATGGATTACTTACAGGAGCATTATTCACTGCCCTATCAGTTTGTGTCTTTGTACTTGTAGATATAGCTTTATCTTTAGCACTCATAGTTCTATCTCTAACAGAACCAAAAACATTATCTGCCAGAGAGCCAAGGAAGCTCTTATCAGGTTTTACACCAGCCGCTTTAGCAGCATCAATAGAAGCTTTCTTTTCTTCTTTAGTAGCTTCTTTTAGTGTTACACCCTGAGTTAAAGCTCTTTGTCTAGCTTCATTGGGGGTAAGAGTAGTACGACCTTTAGCATCAGCGGCTTCAAGACCTACAGAGTATACTTCATCACCGATTTTAACATCAGCTACATATCCCTGTGGATCACCAAACACATTCTTTAATCCACCAGAAAGGTAGTTAGGTTCTAGTCCAAGAAACTCACGAGCCTTACCTGTAGCATGGGTATTTTGTACACCCATCATTGCACCAACAGCTTTGGCACCCATGCCAACCAATCCGGGCATACGGGAAGCAAGTCCTAAGACTGCTGTAGGTTTATCTACATAACGAAAGTTATTAGATGCCGATGGTTCATTTGCTGGATTAAAGTAATCTTTAGTGCCACCCTGATTTTCACTTTCATGAAGAAGAGGGTTCTTAACAAATCCATTAGTGTTTTTAGCACCACTTGCATTCTTAGAACTAGAAGTAGTAGGAGTTTGATCGAACATACTAGAAAAGGGATTACTAGCACTATCGTATGCTGGAATATTTGATTGATCGATGACTTGGTAATCACTGAGGTTATTAATAATGGAACCTGTTGCAGCGTCAATGAAAGATACTTCAGGTTGTCCTAAAGCATTCTGTTCAATAACCCTAACTGCCCACTTATCGTCATTACTTGCCATATCAATCCCTCGGGTTGTTAACTTCGTCTCTGATACTCTTCAGTCGTTTAAGTTCATCAATGGCACCCTGAGTTCTACGAAGTTCATCAATTGTATCCACCTTTGTTAAGGCTTCTTTAAGGAACTCAATTCGAAGATCAACGTAGAACTTAAGGGCATCCATATTAGACTTATCATTTACCAAGAGGTAGAGTTGACTAGCCTGTTCTTTTTTCATTAGCCAGAAAATCCTTCTGCACCGGGTTCGGGAGCATTACCGGGAGCAATGTTTCCACCACCATTTCCAGTAGGATCACTTGGGTTAGGAACACCACCCTTAGCACCTTGTGCATTTGGATCAGTAGCACCAACTCCCTGTGCACCAGCAGCTTGAGCAACCTTACGCATAAGGACAGCTTGAATAGCAGCGGCTCTAGGGTCGTTAACTACCTTCTCTTCATCAAGGTCAAGAGATGCGGCATATTCCCTAAGGATGTAATCCCATTTAATAAAGGGTGCCATAGCAGGGTTAGGAGAAGCAAACTGTGCAAGCTGAAGAAGACGTTGAGANCGAATTTCATTTCGCATCAAAGACTCAGTACCCTTGGCAACTACTGCAAGATTTCCAATATAATCCTGATCAAAATTGAATTGCATATTGAATGCAAACAATGCTCGACCAAGTGGAGCAAGTAAGTAGTCATCAATATTACGGACAACCTGCTTAATGTTTTGTGCAGCAGCACCCATTAGCATTGACATACCACTAGCAGTACGACCAACACCGGCTACGCCAGCCTGACCATGTGCATAAGATGGCATACCAGTTGCTTCATCTGAAAGCTGTCTTGCTTTATCAAAAGCTACAAGAGCATCCTGTGTATGATTATCAATCTTAACAGAGTTGATTGCCTGTCCCGGAGGACCACTAGAACGACGGAAAATCTTACCGGGGTAAATGTCCATAGACTGACCGGGGACAAGATAATCTTCGTTCACTTCAAGAATAACGTTAGAGGATAGTGCAGCATTATCTACTGCCAATCTCATAAAGCCATTCATAAGAAGCTGAGTGTCTAGCATGTTTTCTGCAACACCTACACCGAAAAAGGAGTAAGGGTTGACTTCATAAGGTACAACCTGATAAGGAATACGAGCAGGAGTAAATGGGTTAAACACCAAACGAATTAGATGAGAGCCACTAATCCAAGCATTAATCTGGATTTGATCAAAATTCTTAAATTCTTTAGGGATTTTTACTCCACTCTCTCTTGCAAGAGTAGCATCAATTACACCCCAAAATTCCAACACTTCCCAACGGTCATGTACAGATACAATATTCTGGTTAGTTTCAATGATTGAAGTCTCCCACCATTTCTGAGAATAGTTAGGACCTTCATTAATAAGCTTTTCAATATTCTTACCACGGAAATAAGGACGCTTCTTAAGTGCCCTCAAATCAGACTTAGATAATTTATGACGTTGAATAAACTTTTCAGCCTCACCCATATTCCTAGCATCAGGATCAGGATAAGCATCCCATACAGAAACATATTCTACATGAGGAATAGTGCGAATTAGGGGACTATATTCACCCTTTTCACCCCATTTTGGGTACTCTTTATCAATTGCAAATGGGCCTTTATACACCCCTGTACCGAGCAAAGCCATCTCAAAAATGACTGCTCTGAGGGATTTTGAGGCATTTGCTTCATCTAATTGATCTAAAATCTGTTTTTCCATCTTCCTTGCAGCCTCTTTTGCAGGCTCAAAGGTGATATCAGTAGGTAAAAGACCCGGACCGGGCTTGACTTCGTCCTTTACAGGCTCAAGAAGGTTCTTTTTAGGTCCAAAAAGCTTTGCAATCTGTGGGTCCATTTGAGAAGACCTCATTTGAGGCTCTCCACCAGACTGAAGAGCATCAGATTGACCAGTAGGATCAATATGAATAGCTTCTTCTACACCAACAGGTAGGTTTGGAGTTTCAATACCAATAGGAAAACGATTTCCAGCGAAAAGTACATCACAAATCTGTGCTACAGCAGCCTGTACTTTAGTTTTTGTAATCTTAATGAATGCTCTAGACTTCTCAGTGTCAGTAAACTGAGTCGTGGGGCCATATACCCCACGATAATTCCTATAACATTCAAGCCAACGAGTTTCATCGGCCATTCTTTTACGTTCAGACTTGTGGAAATCTTCATTAATAAGTTCTACAAGCTTACTATATTTATTATTGTCAGCAGGAACGTCAGTAGCTTCTGGTACAGCAACCGCAGAAGAAGGGTCTACAGACGTCTCAACGGACAAATCCTTATTAAGCGGAATTTCTTCCATAAATGAAGCCATTATTTATTCCTTACATTATAAACCAATTAAAGTACGCCATTTAGTATTGAAGTAATAACCAAGCCCAACATGCCCGTGAGTGGCATCACCACGGTATGGATGAGTGTTGTCGGTCGAAATCCAATTGGTGTAGTTGGTGTCTTTGATTAGCGCGGTGGCATAGTTTGGGCTAACCGGAATGAAATATGCCTTCCTCTCGCCAGCGGCTACCCATGCATCAAATTCAGCTTTAAGATTAGATTCCGCTGTTATGGTACTGCTTGAATCGTTTGTTATATTAGAGCCGCCACAACAACCGTGAACTAGAATAATGGCATTTGGTTGATTGGTCCGCGCCTTTTCCCATGCTGCACGAGCGTTAGCTCGCATTGTGGTTTGATTTAAATCCTTATCATTGTAAGGGCCACCGAATATAACGAGATCATAGGTATCGTCAGCGATCCAATAATCCATCTGACCAACGATGTTCTTGGCACCTGCCGTTGCAATATATCCGGTACCACCTAATGCCGAGTTTCGCAGATCATAGCCGTTTAACTTGCAGAAAACAGCAACATGATTGTCCCACTGTGCGAACCGATCAACACCCGCCGCATCGGGCGTCCATGTTCCAGCCGTGTATTTGCCGATAAGCTGGCCTTCTTCAAAACTGGTGCCGACTGAGACTGCTTTTGGACGAGTAGTACAAGGAATGAGAACAGCACCAGTGTTCATTTTTAGTGCGCCGATTGACGCCGAACCAAGTGCAACTTCAATTTCAATCTCTCTTGTAGCCGCAGCACCAAAATCAACCTTAACCCGCTGATTACTAGCAAATACGGCACCATGACCATCACGGTTGACATAACGTCCATCAGCAGTAATTCGTAACGGAGTATTTACGGTACCGCTGGGATACTGGAATTCAAACACCGACAGTCCGGTTGCCTTGAAACGAACGATCCAAGAATTACCTTGGTCTGTTCCGTCTGACGTTGTGGGAATTGTAGCCTGTGCACCCCAAGCGGCTTTGATATTACCATCAGTGCGGGGCGAAAGAGACAAATGCGCCATTCGGAGCCATTCTGTCGTAAATGCAGCGAACGACTTGCCCGACGTTTTATATATGAGTGTATTCGTTCGAATCTGCGGAGATACCTGCACGAGCGTTGCATCAGTAGTGTTGCTGATCGTGACTGTCGGCGGGGATGCCATATCAGTCAACTCCACAGGATTATTCCCTGCGGCTGCGATCGATGCTGATTTGAGATTTTTTAAGGAGTCTACAAGTACAGAGTTTGACCCTACATAAGCATTAGTAATACTTGTAGAACCCTTATAAATACTGGTAGATTGAGAGCCTACATAAATAGTCATTTACATACCTCAAGCAGTAGTGATATAAATTGTATTTGCATCTTTCACAGCAAGGGCATCATAGGCAACTTGTGTTAAAACAACAATCTTAGCGCCACTACGAACTGCATCAGCAAGAGTGTCTCCATTAGCTCCGGGTGCAATGGTATCAGCCAACTTATCAGCAATCTTTGCACGGTTAGTTTCATTAGCCATCAATCATTCTCCATGTTATCTAATGAGGCTTGAAGTAAAATATGTTTTGCTTTATCTAAATTCCAATTGATTGTAGAAAGGGAGCCAGTTGTACTTGCGAAGTAGAAATTATCTGAGTCCTTCCAAGTACCAATAAGGATGACATCATCAAACTCCCTTTCCTTGGCTGCATCTAAAAGATCAGGGATATTAACCCTTGGACCGTACTCCTCATCAGAGTATTCAATCTCTAGGTCATTACCCGAAGGGTGGGGGAACTTAATGATGTTATCATCCATATCAGTTATCCTTTATGTCATGTTTAAAGAATTTAGCATCTTTATCAAGAGGGGCCTTACCATCGTTTGCACGTTTAAGATGAGTCTTAAGAGAGACATCAGCACGAGGACGACCGGGATTACCTACAGTAGATAGCATAATATCTTTAGGACTTTTATCCTCATTAAATTCGATAGGTTCATTTACCAAAGTACGAGGATTATTAATTGCTTTATCAATTTGCTTTGCTTGAGCAACAGCAACTTCTTTTTCTTTAGGGGTCTGCACTTGGAAGTTATCAGACTGCCTACGACCTTTCCACTTCATATTAATTCCTTAATAACCAAAGGTTGAATCAGCAGGAGTATATTTCCTGTGTGGAGTTGTCCCCCAATCCAGTGGGGAAGCGGCTCGTGGACGAGACATAATCCCATACCTTAAAGCATCGTAACTATGATCATGAGGATACCTAGAATCGATATCTTCAGTGCCATCTGGATCAGTGGGGATTGCTGGTAGGTCTGAAATAATCTGCCTACAATTTTCAAAGAAGATGATGCCGGGTCGTTTATTACCGAGATTGTCTTCACGTATTTTAAGTAATTCATGTAGTCTATTCTTTCCGGCTACACGTGACCCCTGACCACGATCTGATGGCCTCCAACGACATCCAGCAGCAATCATCTCTTCCGCTACTGACGGGCCGTAGTGGCCTCTCTGGTGCCATACAGATGAGTCAAGCATACCATATGCAACATTATCATCTTCTTCCATCTGAAGAACTTTTTGTGCCAAGTCGACACCAGTCATTCCCGGTCCATAAAGTTCTTTATAAACATATAACGTATCATAAGCCGGATCAATCGCAAACCAAAGGACACAAGCAGGACTAGAATAACCATAGTCAGCAGCTCTAAACCTACGCCAATCAGTTGGGATATTAAATGGTTTGCAGACGTGATAACGGGGATTAAATTCTGCAAAGGCAGCTCCTTCTACAATAGACCAATCGCCTTCAAGGAGCTTACGTCTTTGTTCTTCAGGTAGACCTAAGAGCGAGCGCTCGTAGTTACCATCAGCATAAAGATAGGGATTATCCTTCAACCTAGCGGGAATGAATCGTCTTTTAAATAGTGGCTTACCCCTAAGTAAAGGATTTTCATGATCCTCAGGATAAGTCATAACTTCACCAGTTTCTAAATCCTTAGCCCAAAAAGCTTCCCCTGCTGGAGCTGGATCAATAAACATTTTCTTAACCCAATGATGACCGGGGCCACCGGGGTTAGTAGTTGCCCTAAGAGATAGGGCGGATTTTAGTTCGGGGTCTGCCGTACGTAGACGAGACTTAAGATAATTATAAGCAAAAGGTGTGGGGTACTGAGTTAATTCGTCAATACCAATCCAAGTGAATGCCTGACCCTGATAGCGAAGAACGTCATCATCACGATCAAGATATGTCATCCAGAATTTTGCACCGGAAGGGAAGACCCACATAGAATCTTTTTCTTTCCAGACCGCACCGGGGAATGCCTTAGGATAAATCTTTTGTGATTCCCATTTGAGTTCACGGAGTTCATCGTTTGTGCGTCGTAACAACAAACCAACAAAATTAGGATTGTAGAAATAACGCATAGGGTCGGCGAGCATAGCGTAACTCTTCCCGCCTCCCGCTGAACCTCCGTAAAGTACTTCTTCTTCAGAAGCAGATAGAAAGTCGTATTGGGGACCCGGATTGGGTTTAAACACATAATTGACTTCCTGAGGGACTGGCGGTTTCGCCCTACGTGTTTCAGCGGGGTCTTTAAATCCGCCACGGTAAGGCTCTTTCCGATGTGTAGGACCTTCAGGAAATTCTTCATCTGCAATCTTACGATTGGAAAGCTTTTCGTATTTCCTCTGTGCCATTGTAACGGCACGTTTGGCTACAGCCTTCTCTACAGACTCTTTATCTCTTTTAACTTTACCTGTGAGGATACGACGGTCAGTCTTCCTATTAAGGAAAGGCTTTCTATGTTTCTTGTACAGGTTAGAAATGGTTTGATGAACAATACTTCTAAGTAGCTTCTGAGAGAGCCATTCGTTTACTTCTCTAAGAGAAGCACCCTTATCAATGTGGTCGAATGCTTGTTCAATAAAAATGATTTGATCTAAGTCAGGTACGATATGATAGGGATCATCAGAGTCAATCTTATACCCTACTCCAATTTTACCGTAGGGGAGCTTCCTTCGCCAGTCTGGCCAGCGCTCAAGTTTGATCTGATTGTCCATCTATTACCTCTATAAATTCATCAGGATTATGCTCAATTACCACTTCTTCCCTTTTATCTTTGGGGGGCAAAATAAACATATTCCTAATCTCTGTAACTTGTGGCCCTTCTTCTTTGTAAACGCCAGAACGGTCAAGTACTTCTTTAGCAGCAGCAATAATATTCTTGGCACCCAACTGTTGTGGGTCTAACAAAACATTAACCAACTGAAGGGAAGCTAGGGCACTGGCGGACGTGAGGTATTCTTTACTTCTCTCACGAATCTCTTTTTGTAGTTTCTTTGTTACTACACTAGAGGGGGTCCCCTTAGGATATCCAACAGCCTTCATTGCTTCCTGAACATTCCCATTACAGTCCTCGAAGAGGACGTTAAGGAAGGCTTCTTCCCGTTCGGTTAGGCCAGTCTCTTTATTTGTAATTTCTTCTAATAAATTGGACAACGGATTTCTCCTTAAAAATTATTTTCAATAAGTGAAACCCTTAAAGTATACTTAAAGTACTATACGTCAAGATGAAGTAGCTTGACCGATACGTCAATGCATAAGAGCTTGAGTACTTTTGTCTTGAGTACAAAGCGAAAGTGTCAGGCTTGTGTATCAACCAATTGTTCCAACTCACTGCATTTAGAAAACACAATCTCTAAACAATTAGGACTGAGTTCAAAGCCGTAAGCAGAGCTTTGTTTCTTTTTCTTTTTTCCTTATGAGTTATTATACCATTTTTTAAAACCCTTGTCAAGTAAAAAATGCATTAATACTTAACAAAAAGCTATTTTTCTTCATTTTTAACAAATAATAACAAAATAACTACTATAGGGACTGCTGCTACGCAGTATGAATTATACAAAAGTACTATCTTGAGTATGAACTTGAGTACCCATTTAGACACCTAAATCATTGAAAAATATGTACTATTGGTATATAACTATAGCCACCCACCCCTAGGTCCGGTCCGTCCCCTCTGAAAGTAGTGAGGAAATGGTACTTGAGAAAGGAAAGGAGAGTTATGCATTCAGCAAGAACATTCATCATATATACTTAGAACTATACTTGAGTACAATACTTGAGAGTATAACTTGAGTATTAACTACTTGAGTAGTACTTGAGTTCGCCAGTGCTTGAGTATAACAATACTACCTACAAATAGAAGGACAATATAGTTTATTTGTTTTGTGTTATAACAAAGCATTACAAATGCTGACAGCGTAAGCGGCTAATAGTCAGTACGATTGCAACTATAGGTTGCTTGACAAAGGTAGTACAACTATGATATGATAAGGGATTAAATAGGAGTACAACCAATGGTAGATTGTAAGTTACAACCTTTGATTTGTTTATTTGTCAGACCTTTTGTGATAACGCGCGCATGCGTTCATTATCTCCCTAGGAATTTCGTGAGGGATTTCGCGCGGTACAGGAAAAAGATGAAAGAAAAAATATCTGCCTTATTTTCGCCTTATTACCAGTTCATAGTCAAATCATAGAAGGACACACAAGAGCAATGGGGATTGCACAAATGGAAGCCTTTGCAGTTATCACTGGTACACGTAAGTATGACCTTGAGTTGCAGATCATTTGCACTGACAAGGCGCAAGCTTCCAGAGAGGTGAAAGACCTTAAGAAAAACTATGGCATGGATGACGCCAGAGTGAAGCGCTTTGACAATGAAACTCTTGTTTATGAGTGGATTGAAAAGAACGCTTGAAACTCTTTGGTTATGGTCTTAATTCGGCCATAATCTAATGGTTTCTTACCTAAGCACCGCAAGGTGTTGAGTGAAAGAATTGAACCATTGAGCAATCCAATCCCTTAGGGGAAACGGAATGTAAGCAAAGGGTGAAAATCCCTTAAGGCTAGGACGTGGGAAAGCCCTATCTTTGGGTGAGGATACCACTTAACAGGCCATATCCCGAATACCGAGAACTATGTTAAGCGCATGATGAGGGCAATGAAGCTTCGTAAGAGGTGGACTGTGATTAGTCATGAGCACGTCTTAGCTAGGATTAGTGTGAGCTAACAACCGTTGGCAAGAACCACAAGGGACAGGCGCGAATGCCGATAATCCATGAGGATGGAGAACCATAGTAATATGGGAACCTTGAAGACACTAAGCGTTACTGGTGGAATTGTGCATATTGTGAGACTGACAATCTCTATGTGTGTGCATAGCTGAAAGCGCCCCATCGCCCCTCAGAAGGCGGAGCCGAAAGGTTGTAACAGTATTGCTCACTCCCTTAGCGGTCTTACAGAACGTTTGACCATACAAGGGTAGATAAAACAGAGTGAACAATACACATTGTAGTTTGGTTGTGGTTTCTTCCTTCAAAAGCTTTCGTAAGATTGTGGATGATAACTGTTCGCCTTACTATAGGTTACAATGTGCGCAAATAACTCAAAAGTAGAAATAAAGTTTAAGTAGCTTCGAAAGAAGCGAAACAAAAAAGCGGAACCCATTTATTTGGGTTTTAACCTGTTTAAAGTAACACATTTCAAAAGAATGCGGGACCATAACAGGGGGAAAGTATCCTTGGCGGGGTACATAAGAATTATCATTCCGAATGCATCCGACAATAGTCTTAACGTAAATCCTAACCTTTCCTGTATGATGAATACAGATTATGGCGCGTGGTTTTGTGCGTTAGATGCATTCTAAGAGGTAATTCAACAAATAGCGAAAGGGACTTTGCTATGTGGACGTTTGAAACGGAATGTCTAGGAAAGAAAGTTAAATCCTCTAAATCCTTTCCTACTCGCAGTGATGCATGGGAAGCGGGGGTTAAGTATGCAGATATTTGTTATGAAAATGGCGAAACTGTATACATAAAAGTAGTTCCTGTGAAAGAAAGCTAGGGATTGATTTGTGTTGATCCTTGAACATGTTTCTTGTGTAGGGTATGGCTTGAAGAACGCTCTTTATGGGTTAGTAAGCTAGTAAATACCGCACGTTAAAGAGGTGTGGGATAGAGTAACAAATCACTAACCTTGGTAGATATTTCACTTAATGCACATGAAAGAGGGGACACTTTCCGGTAGTGTGTATTGAGGGCAATATCCTTGCGACATTCCGTTGCAAGAACAGAATGGCCCATAGCAAGACCTTTGAAAACCTTATGGTTAGGTCAATACAAAAGGATAAACTATTATGAAAACCGATCTCAAGACCATTGACGCCATGATTCTGTCCATTTCCAAGCGCGGCAAGATTCTGCGTAATGATGGCCATGAATGCCTTGTCGCAATCTGCGAACACCACAAGGAACACGGCGACTATACCCGCCTTCCGAAGCTTTTGGACGCTGTGAAGAATTCTCTTGGCAGTTCTTTGTCCGCTGCCATGATCGATTGGGTTGAACGCTTCTATACCGGCCTGAAATTCGATCGTGACAACGGCAAGTCTGAAATGGGCTTCTTTGTCAACGTTCCGAAGGTCAAGAAGGAATTTGTCAATATCACGGCTGAAATGAAAGTCAAATTCAAATCGTCTGATACTGAAGCCTTCTATGTCGGCAGTGCTGAGGGTTTCCCCTTCTATGAGCTTGAGCGTGAAGTGGCACAAAAGCCTTTCGACTTGAAGGCCGCTATCGTCCAGCTTATCCGCCGCGCTGAAACGGCTATCGAAAAGAATGTGACGGACCATGCCGAAAACAAGGTCAATCATGCTCAAGTCGAAGTCCTGAAAGGTCTTGTCAAGAACCTTGACGAAATAAAGGATGAAGAACCGGCCATTACGGAAACCAATGTGACCGAAATGGTTCAAGCCAAGAAGCCACGCCGTTCGAGCAAGAAGGCTGAACCCGTCGCTGATGCTGCGTAACACACCGCAAGGTGTTTGAAAATTGGATCGGCAGAAGTCCCCCACATCTATATTGATGTAGTCTGCCGGTTCATAGAACCGTGGGTTGATTTGTAGTCTAGCGGCTATTAAGTCCCCACGGTTCGCTTTATTATGGGGTTATACGCCTACATAGCTAATCGTAGTAGGCAATTGAGCAAAGCGATTAGGCGGCATTCCACCGTCGTGCTATGTAGGTTTATAACTTCATACAAGAGGGATTGTGTTATGAAGAAACGTAAGGGTGAGACTGTACAAGCCATTCTATCCAATGAGGCCGTTGGTTTTGGATGGGCATTTCTTTATGCTTATGTCATCATCATGGCTTGCTTTGGTGTGTGGTATCGCTTTGAGGTTATAACAAAGGCTTTGGGACTTTAACAATGGTTCGGCGACGTCCTAAGTTTCCTAGTGGCCTCAAGATTATCCGAAAGGGTAATAGGTTAGGTGTTTTTGTCCACAATAACCGAGTGGGGACTATTGTTCGCCATAGGGGTATAATCCCCCGCTGGGAAGTAGTGCAGTGGAATTATCCATTTGATAAGGAATGGTTCCACCAATTGCCTAATGCCGTTCTATGGGCTTGTATGTCCGTTTAAACCACTATCTAACAGGAAGGGAGTTTATGACATGATTATTGGCTTGTTACTTATCATTGCATCACCCCTGCTTATTCCGTTGGCTTATGGTGTGGTGCAAATCTTGAAGCATCTTCTTGCGGGTGGCATCCAGTTTGTCGTTCAATTAGGTGCAATCGTTATCGGTATATATGCATTGGCCCTTGCTGGCATATTCTTTGGCAAGATGTGGCCTTACATTGTGTTGGTAATGAAGGGGCTTTTTGTATCTGCTCTAATTGGTGCAATCGTGGCCTATTTGGCAACATACATCTTAGAGCGTTGGTTTCCTTTAAAGGGGATAGAGGATTAATCATGTTCACGTTTTTGATAGTACTGGCAGTGCTTATCTCACTTATGGCAGGATTCTTTCTTGGCTTGTGCATTTCTATAAGTGTACCAGTCAATAATAAGTCTTGCTATAAGGTCATTTCTCTCAACCGCAATGAATGGAATAGGGGTTAGTGTATGGGAACGTCTCTAATCTCCTATAACCACATACAAAAGTTTTGGCTTGCAGAACATAACAAACGTAGTGTTGGTATATTGGTTCTTTGTAACCATGTGATATGTGCCGACGGTTTTTCTATGTCTGTCCAAGCATCTGAATATCATTATTGTTTGCCACGGACATATTTACCTGATGGTGAATATACTCATTGGGAAGTTTTACCCTACTATAGGGATGAGCTATTTGATGAGTTTGGGGATGAAGACGTCATGGCCTATGTCCCTACAAAGATTGTAAATGCCGTTATTGAAAAGCATGGTGGCATTTCTTTGAGTAGAATACTTAACGTAGAATGAAAGGGACTTCTTATGCGTAAACAGACTTTATTTGATCGTACTTATCAGGGACCACGCGGAAATCATCTTTCCTATCGTACTCACATGACAATTACAGGTGAGCGTAAGGAAGGGGGAACAAGCATCCATCCTGCCAAATCGGCAATTGGTAAGACCGTGCGGCATACCGAACGATAGCGAAAACTTAACTCCTAGTACTAACTAGGGGTTATATGGTCGCTGTTGACCAAAGCCCTAAAGGATAGGGTTTAACTTAGGAAAGGGACTACTATGAATATCAAGGGTATCGCACTTATTGCCGCTATCGGTCTTGCTGCCATGTCTTCCGTTGCCAATGCTGCAACGTGTGGTGGCGAACCGTGGACTTCCGAAGCCTTCTTTGCTGGCAAGTGCATTGGCAACAATGGTGGTGACACTAATCGTGCAACGATTGAAACTGTGAAGGCCGACAAATCCCTCACGGGTTCTTTCAATGTACAGCCTTCTGAAACCAATCTTTCGGGTTCTTTCGGTGGTGCAACTGCTTCTGAGGGCGGGCTTAAGGGTTCGTTCTAATAACAACATTCCTGTAAGGTAATTCTAACCCTACGTTTAACCGCGTGGGGTTATTGGTGTTTTACAAGCTTCTTGTGGTGCCGACCTATGCGTGGCGGCTTAAATGGTAGCATAATGCCATCCATAAGCAGGGAGTGATAGCGTGGGCGAAAGGGGGTTCGACTCCCCCCCTCCCTGAAATTTAATTAAAATGGGGGTATAGCCCAACTGGAAGATGGCAAGAGACTTAAAATCTCTAAAGTGTGGGTTCGAATCCCACTACCCCTACCATTAATTATACCACAAATACAACCTAAAGTAAACGTCCACTTAACTAAATCAGGGGTTAGGAATGCTTAAACAAAAAGAAAATGCGCCGGATGGTTTTAAAGCCCACGAACGTAAGGGCGAAAAGATTGAAGGCGGCTTTATTGTTGCTCGTAAAGGTCGCTGGGGGAAACGCCTCAAGATTAGCGAACGTCCCTTTGAGTACCCTACCTTTGACGCTGCCCTAAAGGGGAAAAAGCGTCTTGAGGATATGTTCCCTGATAGCACATTCACCATTTTGTGTGAGGCTAAATTCGTCAAGGAATTGATTCAGGCATAGTACCTACCTAAAGGTATAGAAACGCTCTGTACGGCCTTCTATGGCCGATTGTGAGGGTATTATGAAACTCCAAAGCATCATTCATCCTGCTACCTCCGTCACATTTCCTGCTTTCATGGCAGAACGTGTTTACATGAGGGAATTTCACAAACAAGAAGGCTTGCCAGAGGATTTGAAACATTGGCAACCTACTGTTGACGCTATGCTATCAGGTGTCGATACGGACAATCCCATTTACATTATAATTGATTGTGGAATTATCCAAGCGGGTAACACCCATCGTCGTAAGGGATTACATATCGATGGTTATTGGAACCCCGGTTTATCTGCCCATGGTAATACTGGCCATAGGTCAATTCCTAGTGGACATGGTGGTGGAGGACGTAGGCACTCTTATGAACCTCCTAGCCACAAGGGTAAAAGTCCCTTTCATAGTTCTGGCTCCGATACTTGGAAAGACTCCACCTTTGAAGAACCTGAGGGGCTTATCCTTGCATCCTCTCTTGCTGCCTGTATTGGGTATGTAGGGGAGTTTGAAGGCCCAATTGGTGAGGGTGGTGATTGCTCTCACATTGATTTATCAGGTCTTATGAAAATCGATATGCAAGCCAATGTTGCATATTGGGGAAATGTCACAAATCTGCATGAGTCCATTCCGGTTAAATCAGATTGTGAACGTCAACTTGTCCGTCTGAATGTTCCGGGCTGGACACCTTAATAGGGGATATAAATGATTAAGAAATTTTTTGTTGCCACACTGTTTGCTGTAATAACAGGAGTGGTGCTTTCTTCATGCAGTGATGCTGATGTGGCAAGTGCCAATTTGTCTCGTGCGGCAGATCAATTTGAAGTCAACCGTCGTGTCGTCTTCTATAACGGCATTACAGGGGATTATATCTTATCTGTCGAGGGACTTTGTAGTCTCGGCAATCAGGATAGTGCAGGACAACTCTCTGTTACCTGTAAAACCGGTCCGGGTGAGTATAAAAAGCATTTCCTTGGGTTGTCTGACAATGTGACTTACTTTGCTGAGCAAATTCAAGGGTCGTCTGTCAGTACGTACCACTATAAGGTCATCTTCAAACCGTCGGTCATCATTCCTGACATTGATTTGAAGTAGGGGATTGAGACATGACTATCGATTTGACAAAACTTCTCACCTTCATTTTGGCACCTATCATACTGGTGATACTCATTGGTTATGAAGCCTTCTTTGTGTGGTATCTTTGGGCATGGTTCGTTGTGCCTTTTGGTATCCAACAGTTAGGTGTTTGGCATATCGCCGGACTTCTATTGATTAGTGGTTTCTTCAAACGGACAATCAAAAAGAATGATAAGACTGATTGGCTTGATATGACCAAGTGGCTTATTGCTCCTTGGTTTATTCTGTTGGTTGGCTATATCATTCGCTTTTATATTATGTGACAAACATAATCCGAGGGATTGAAGATGGCTAGAGACAGTCCGTAACTAATCCATAGGACGCAATGTGCTTTCAAAAGAAAGACGGTCCTATTCAAATTAGATAAATATATATATATAAAGATAGTATGGAACGCCTGTAGGGTTGACGGCGTGTTGATATAAATAGACCTACATCAAGCATGTAGAAAATGAGGTTTTGTTATGTAACAGGTTGGGTATACAATAGGTGAGGGGAGATACCCCTAGAACATGCCCCTCACCACCATATTAGCTTTTATATGACATGTGGTATTCTAACCATTCTTTCTCCTCCGTTGCTATGGTTAGCCCCTCCCTACAGTACCACATGTCACCTAAAGGTTAACCAAATAGGCCGGAGTACCTCCTAATGATCGTTTATTTCCTTGTCCTTACCTTTTGGTATGGAAGCCAATCACCATCTACAACAATAATCCCTCAAACGTATCAGACCAAAGAGGCTTGTGAAGCGGCGGCAATGTCAAGCATATCGGAATACAACAAGCGTTCCGGCTTTAGGGATGTAGATTTTATGTGTGTTCCGTGGAATCAAGAGGGTGACTAAATGCAACCTAGATTCGATGTTGATGATGAGGTCAAATGTAATGATCACTTGCAATACATAGGTTTCCCTTCAAATAGAAGATATTATCTTCAAGGGTTAACCCGAAAGAAGAAATATTTTGTTGTTAAAGTGGTTAATTGGAGTGATGGTTCCCAATCCATTTGGGTTAAAACTAGATATAGTGAAACCATCCGTGGCCCATTTATCTGGACTAGGTTTAAATATTATTATGAAACTGTTAGGATACTACAATACGATCCCAATCAACAAGGTGATACTGATGAAGATATTTAATAGAGCGCTCGTAGCAGCAGCCATGGGCTTCGTCCTTCTTGTTACCTTTGGGTGTGAAAGATATCCTGAATATCATCAAGCTTATAATGATTGTGTCTATCGACTCACCAAAAAGAGGATTAGTCCTCCTGAAAAATATGAATATTGTAGGTGGTTTGCTAAGCAGTATGTAGGTGTTCAAAATGAAATACACGAATAGGCATGGTGCCATTTGGTCCATTGTGGATCGTATCCAGACAGCACCTGATATGCGCAAAACGATCCATCATGACAAAGAAACCTATCATCGGGACAGGGATTTGAAAAATGCATTCCGTTTGTAAATCGTTTGAAGTTGGTAAGCTTTACAAAAAGAAGGGTCATATCGGCCTTTATAAATGTCTGAGTATCCACCTATTCAGGAAAGACGAACAGTGTGGTGTAATGCAATATGTACGCCCTGATGGTGTTGTGTCCAGTGACCCTGAGGACAAAGGGGATATTCCTTCTGTGTTCAAATGGGATGACACATGGTATGAACACAAAGAGCCTGTTGTCATAAAGGAACGGAGACTCGTTCTCATTGATGGGAATGATGTTTACCTCCCTACGCAAAAATCGTCATACGGCACAGTCATAGGTGAAATCGAGGTTGTCATCACCGATAGTAAGCTTATTGATGTGAGGGTTGTGTGATGTTCGAGGTCGGTAAGAAGTATAAGGGAGTAAACACAGGCATTATCTTTACTTGTGTGTGGGCAAACAATAAGCAAGCTACCCTTACATCTGATATTAGTGGTATGGCTATCCTTGTTGAATGGGATAGGTCTGGTCCTTACTATAAAGAGTATATTGAACCCCGTAAGGAATACTATAACGCCTATAAGGATAGTAAGGGAGTGGTTACTTATAGTAATCCCTATGATGATGTCAAGACCGCAGACGCTGTGGCAAGAGGATATCTTGATTACTATGGCCGCCTTATCATGACCCATCACAGTGAAACACATGTGGACGTAGAGTTCCACCTCAAGAGAAAGTAAAATACTTAGTATGTTGGCAGTAGTTTATGGCACCCTCAAGAAGGGTTATTCGAACAATGGTTTCCTTCGTAATGCTACCTTTGTGCAGGGTGGTATTGTCCGTGGACACAAGCTTTATTATGCTGGCTTCCCTGTTGCTGCCCCATCTGAGGGTGATTGCATCAAGGTTGAAGTGTGGGATATTGGTGATCCCTCTACGGACACAACAGCAGCAGCTACCTTGAAGGGTATGGACCGCCTTGAAGGCTATCATGAGGATAGTGAGAGGGGTAGCATGTACCTCCGTAGGGGTGTAACTATCTTTGCTGACGATGGCACTCGTCTTGAAGGGCAGATGTATGTTGGCAATGCCCGTACATGGCGAGACTTCAAGGGTATGAGGGAGATGGGTAAAGATGAAACTGGCATCTATCAATGGCCCTGAGGATTTTCAGGTAGGTCGTGTTATTGTACGGAATAATCCCAGACAAAGTAAGTATCGAGAAGAGTATGAAATTGTAGGTTCTCTTATTAATGGACAAATGAAATTTGAGGCTAATTCCTACGAAGGGTCAGTACTACTTTCTAAAAATACTTATAATTTTCGTGTACCTGAGGATTTCGGTACTTTAAGTGTTTGGGGTTATTACACAAAGGAACTCCAATATGACCCCATGCAACAAGGAGACAAGGATGAGGATATCTGATAACATTGATCTTGAAGCTCAACTCTTTGTTGAGGGGCGTAAAGCAGCAGCTTCGGCTTATCGTAGAGCCGTTAAGAATGTGAGGAAAGCACATTGGGTAATCAAGAGTTCAAGGGGCCAAATACTACATACATCCAATGTGTGAACCGTATTAACAACCGAACTAATATGTCCTATAGGTATTTAACCCTTGGGGCTATTTATCCATTAGTACATGACCATGGTCGTGTCTATAGTATTATGACACCAAGGGGTGAAACACATTACCCTAGCCGACAATTCAAAATTGTAACAAACCCTGAGCTTCGATATGATCCGAACCAACAAGGGGATAGAGATGAGGATATTTAAGTGACTGGTATTGACTTTATGGCAGGTCTTGCTGCCTCCGCTGCTGCTGATGCAAAGGGTGAAAAGAAGGAAGAAAAAACTATTACTTCAACCAGTGGTGTTAAGAAGGTGTTCTATCGTCAGGGGAATGTCTTTCAAATCATTGATGAACCGAAGTTTGATTTTCTTGACAACCTCCCTGCTGGTACATATTCCATTTGTGCATCTATGGAAGGTTACTATCTTGAACGTCGAGATGACTTTGGTATTGACCATAAGGTGTATGGCATTGCCAACTCCCGTGCACAACGTATTATGAATACCTTTGAAGAACGTTCTGGTAATACCGGCCTTCTTCTTGAAGGTGAAAAAGGTTCAGGCAAAACACTGCTCACAAAGGTACTGGCCCGTGATTTCGTAGCTAAGGGTTATGTGTGCCTTCTGGTAAGTGGTGCCTTCTGTGGTCCGGGCTTTAATGACTTCCTTGCCAACATCAAACAGCCTGCATTGGTTGTTTTTGATGAGTTCGAGAAGATGTACAATGACGAGAAACAGACTCTGTTGTTGTCCACCTTTGATGGTTTGTTCAGTGCCAAGAAGCTTTTTGCTGTCACTGTCAACGACACCTACAAAGTGAATGCCTACTTCAAGAACCGTCCGGGTCGCTTTATGTATCGGTATAATTACACTGGTCTTGAAGACGAATTTATTAAGGAATATTGTGAGGACAACCTTAAAGACCAATCACAAATCCCAAAAATACTTACCTTTGCTACTGTTATGGGTAAATTTAACTTCGATATGCTCAAGCATATGGTGGAGGATATGAACCGTTATAAGGAAACAGTGGGGGATGTTCTCAAACACCTAAATATTCAAACAGATGGTAATTCCTATATTCGGGCACAACTTACCGCTATGTTTGATGATAAGGGAAATAAGATTGAACTTACTGAGTCTGATCTTAGACGAATTCATTCCATTCTTCCCTTTGGTTCATTCACCATTGAAGTTCATAAACAGATGGAAGAGGGTGATGATAAGAAGAAGGCTACTAAGGATGATGCCCTTAACCGTCTTTTGACTAGTGCCCTTAAACGTCGAAAAGAGCAGTATGGACACGAAGATGATGACGATGAGGATGAAGATGAAACAGCCTCAGTTATTATTAACGGCTCGAAGGACCTTACAAAGTTCACTCAGGAGCATATCATTTATCGTAATGATATTGGTGAATTTCATTTCCGTAAGGCTATTATGGAAGAAAAGAAACAGTTTGGAGGTATTCTTGAATGACACAAAAAATGTTCCGTATCTCTCCACTTCCCTATAAGGACGGAGAGGTTTGCGTGGTGGATATCAGTGAGGAAGGGGCTGACTGGCGTACTCTTCCTACTCCATTTCCATCTCGTGAAGAAGCAGAGAAATTCGTTGATGAGATGATTAAGGGTTTTGAAATCCTTGAAGCTTATCAAGTGAAGAACCCTCCCTATCTGTACCCTAAAAGGTTGTTGAACTAATGAACATATTTGCGACCTATGATTCCCCTATCCAAAGTGCATTAGCATTGGACGACAAACGTTTAGTGAAGATGATACTTGAGACTGCACAGATGCTTTCTACCGCACTGCGTAGACATGGTGTGGGAAATGGGCCGCATTATAAATCAGCCTACCAGAAGCACCCTTGCACCCTTTGGACGGGGAGGACAAGAGGTAACTTCGGATGGTTGGTTGATCATGGATTAGCCCTTTGCGCTATCTATAGCAGCATCTATAAGCGAGTCCATGGATGTGAAGGAGTGATTCAGTTTGCGGATCGAAATAGGCATAAGGTCCCTTCTGGATCACTCCAACCGTTTGTTGATTGTACTGAGTTCAAAATACGTATCGACTTGTCTGTTTGTGAACGATACCGTTTGTTCATGAATCTCAAGTGGACAGAACGGGATAGTAGACCACCTGTTTGGACTCGTAGGAAAACACCTGATTGGTATAAGGGGCGGACATGAGTGATTGTGATGTTTGGATAGATATTGACAGGGCCACTAGTACCAAGATTAAAAGGAAGTACATTGCAGGTATAACCTCCAGTGTCGAATATCGAGGTGTATACAGTGAAGGTGACACAACTGTATATGTTCTCAGTATATACATGTGCTACGGTGAAAGGTATACTATGGACTTCCCTGATAGGAAATCTATGGTTGAATTCATTGAACATGCATTGATGGGAGTATACGGATGATCATTCTTCCATATCAAAGACCTTTACTCATTCTTTTGTTAGCTCTTATATTGAGCCTTACAATTCATGGGATATTTATCCTTGGATGTTTCATTATGTATCTTGACATGATGGCTCGGTATAAAGACTACCTTCGTATTAAGGACACAAAGTTCACAGTAGCTATGACCTACAGGTTGGGTCATTCGTGGTGTGGAAGGGGTGTCTGTTTGTATGTGTGGCCCAAAGAGGCTAAACAATTGTATGATGCATTAGGATATCGTTGGTATCACATCTTTCCTGATGGTTTCCCTTTAGTATTCACTAAACTTTCCTTTTGGAAATCTGTTGTGGGGTACAAAAAATGACATTCCATATTGGACAAAAAGTTGTTTGTATAGATGATAGACCACATGCTGGTACAAATAATGGTAGGGCTGAGTGGCGTAGTGTTGAAGAAGCTCCTGTAAATGGGCAAATTTATACTGTACGAAGTGTTCACACTGATCATTTAAATAACCCTGTATTGTGGTTTAATGAAATAAGAAGATCACAATATGCCATTGATTCCCATGGACCCAAAGTTGGTTATGGTGTTTGGAGGTTCCGTCCCCTTGTAGACGACCATAAGGGTATGACCATTCTTCGCAGCATTCTCAACGATCCACAACAATTCATCCGTAAGGATAAGTTCGATAAGGAAAAGGTGTAATGAACTCTCTATCTTGGGTACTGTATTTTATTGATGTGTTAGGGAACCTTCAATTTGTTTGTACAGCCATTACAATTTTTGGTGGTTGTGGTGTATTCTTCTTAACGTGTGTATACTTTGAGGAATACGACAAACGATATGCTCGTAGTTGTGTGCATGGTATCATCCCCATCATTTGTTGGGTGTTCATCCTACTGACACTTGCCACTGCTATTGCAATTCCCTCAAAACAAACAATGCAACTAATTGCAGTAAGTGAAGCATCTGAAATGGTCGTTATGAACGAAGAAATTCGTGATGTAATGAAAGATGTCAAAGAAGTTCTTAGGACTCAACTTAGTAAATTAAAGGAGTGACTGATGTTTAATATTGACTTTCTTAACACACTTCCTTTCCCTATTGCCATCATCATTGTCATTACTGTTGCTGTAGGTATATTCACTACACTGTTTATCTGTGGATTTTTAATCTCGGCATTCTTTAATCGCCAGAGAGTTCAAAGACGAGGTGACAAGTACTATGTGGTAAAAGGCAGTGGAGTTGGTAAATTGTACTTGACTTACCATTGGGGACAACCTGATTGGACTTATTCAAGAAACTACGCTGGAATTTGGCATGATCGGGATACTGCACTAACCCATCTGACTAGACCACCCGGTCCATACCGTAAGTGGAAACAGAAGCAAGAGTATAAGAGGGTAAGGGCAGAGCAGGAAGCTCGTCTTAAGGCTCATCAGGAGAAGATGCTTAAGGTTCGTTTGGACTTTTCCAACTACGGAGGGACTGACTAATCGGTCTTTAAAGTCTAAATCCTAAACTTCCTATGGATTAATTATATCATATCCGAAAGCCCTTTGTCAAGGGTATTAACAAATAAAAGGTAGGAAATTTATGAGAAACTTAGAAGATATGGTTGGTAAGACCTTTGTTGAAGTAGACGTTGGTGGAGTAGATAATGCCTTCTTTGTCTTTCATACAGCTAGTGGAGAAAAATATAGGTTTATTCACCATCAGGATTGTTGTGAAAATGTTGATCTAATTGACTTTGATTACGATGATCTTCAATTACTATTAAATAGTCCTATTCTTCTTGCTGAAGAACGCTCTTTGGAAAATGAACGTCCTGAAGGTTGGTATGAAGATGATGCTGAACAATGGACCTTTTATTGTCTTGCTACTGTGAAGGGTCATGTTGACATTCGCTTCTTTGGTAGCTCTAATGGCTATTATGGTGTTGAGGTAGATGTAGAAAAATGGGACCCTAATTTTGAAGTAAAATGGATGAATGGGATTACTAAAAAGGGACGATGGGTTCAAATACCTAAACCTTCAATATTAAAATATGATCCCACCCAACAGGGTGATAAGGATGAAGACATTTAATTTTAACTAATCAAAAGGACTCACAAATGGTTCAACATGCAGCAGTATCTACTACTTGCACGGCTTCTCATATTATCAATTGGGACATTCCTAATCTGAAGGCTGACAATCAGAAACTTCAGGTAAATGCCAGACTGTCAACTGTAGATTCTTTGATCAATCAGGGCTTCAAGCGTGACTTTGCTTTATTGTTCATCACAGTGACGGACAATCAGATGAAGCGTGGTGGACTGGATGAGTTCCTTCCTAAGTGTGGCTTTGAGCTTGCCTATAAGGGTGAGAAGTTTGACGAAAATAAGGGTGAAGGTACACTCCATCGTCATAAAGAAACAGGTGATATTTACCTGTGGGCAACTTCTCCTAAGACCTATCAGGAAGCTCTTGTGGCTTACAAGAAGGAACTCACGGAGTTGAAGGACAAGATCGATCCTCCGAAGAAGCCTGATCCGAAGCGTCAAGCCCTTCCCCGTCTTTTGTTGTCTGCCCTCCGTAAGAAGGGTTTTGTTGTTGACAACGCAAGTGTGGATAATCCACTGCATCAGGTTCTTACTGCTGGCAGTGAAACCAAGTTGGCCCGCTTCCTTACAGTTGAGTACGGCTGGGACCCACGCTCTATGGAGAAAACGTGGGGTGTCGCATGGACACAGAAAACCACTCGTGCTTTGAAGGAAGCTCACGAGGCATGGAAAAATGAGCTTATCTGATCCGTCATGGGAAATTGTTAATGGGAAGGACCTCCAGATAGGTGATGAGCTTATAGGGAAGTTCTTCCCTTGGGGTATAGACAAATTCTCTGTCCCTTGGATAGTTAAATCCTTACCTACTTTGACTACTCTATTTACTGAACCTCGTTGGAGAATTAGTATGAGAAATTCAGAGTCAGGTAGTTTATTTCCTAGTTTCTCATATACCCTTGATCAACAGTTTGTCCGTAAGCTTAAAGAGTTGAAGTACGATCCAATGCAGCAGGGAGATACTGATGAAGACATTTGAAAGGATAACCCCTGATCAAATAAAAGTCGGTGATCGTATTTGTTCTAATTTGTGGGTCCCTAATGGTGGAGATAAACCACCACCTCAACATACTCTTTTTTGGAAAGTAGTTAAGGTAGATGATTTACAGGTTTATATTACAGGTAATGGAATTGTTACTCCTGTTCACTACACAAAAGCTCAACACTCATGGTGGCGAGAAGACCTTTACCCACAACTAAAATATGATCCTATGCAACAAGGCGACAAGGACGAAGATGTCTAAATCAGTTTATGTAGTGGGTGAAGACAAACCGGTATCCCGTATGTTCTTCGAACGTCACTACGCTATTATTAATGACCTCGAAAAGGCAGACATTATTTGTTGGATTGGTGGCGCGGATATCAATCCCGCCTTGTACGATCAGGATATTAATGAAGAGGTTGTCAAACAAATTAACAATAAACATGATGAACGTGATTTAAAGGCTTGGCAAGATAGTCGTCCTGATCAGTTCCTTGTGGGTATCTGCCGTGGTGGACAGTTCCTTAATGTAATGAATGGTGGTTCCCTTTATCAGCATGTCAGTGGACATAACACTCCCCATGATATTCATGATACTCTATTTGGTGAAGAGGTAAGGGTTAGTTCTTCCCATCACCAATTGATGATCCCTACAAAAGATGCTGAAACCATCGCTTATATTGAGGATCATGGTTGGAATTTCACTGGTGAAAGGGGATTTGAAGCTCGTCCTAAAATTGAATCAGAGGTTCTCTGGTACGACCACTCACGGTCTTTGTGTTTCCAAGGACACCCCGAATGGTATTCCCCTGCCAGTACGCAGGATTATTTCTTTAGAGTTCTGGAGAAACTTTATGGTTGATTACAAGAATGTATGGAACGGTCGTCGTCATGCTTATATCTTTGCTACGGATGATGGTGTCATCCACGAACGTCTCGCCCTCCCGTGCTACGGAGAGTTGCGGAAATACGAAAGTACTCATACTGGTGACTGCACTCAGCCCTTAGATGGCAAGCCGGGTGATCTTCATTACCCCTTCCCTAAGCAAGGTAATCCGGTAGGTGTTATCTTCCCTTTCAATAATGATTGTGGAATGCAACACAACGATGGCAGTAAAACCGACATTATGTTCAAAGGGTTCTTTGGTGCTGAAAGCCCATGGCTCGGAAGAATGGAAACTAATCGTACATTCCATCTTCTCAATGGTCGTATTCAGGGAGTTGAGTTCAAAGATGCTAACTTTGACCCTACGGTTATTGTTAACTTGTGTAAATGTTTTCGCACTAACCTTGCTCGTGCAGGGGAATACGTAAAGCTTCTTGAAAATGGTCTGAATGTGAAGGAAGCTATTGCTGCTATCCTTCTTCATGGTGGTCGTATCGAGGCTGGTCTTTCTCAGCCGGGTGGGTACACTGTTGCTCACAACCTTTCCCTCAAGCGTCTATTTGCCGCACAACCTAATGATCATACTGGTGGTCTTTTCAAAGATCGTATCGATTATAATAGAAAGAGGATGCAGGATGTTTTCCAATACGATGAGACGCCTGTTGAGGGCTACGGATGGTTCTACAAAGGAATGCAAAAAGCTGGCTCTCCTGTATACCGGGGGCAAGCTATCGAAAACTTCAGCTACAAACGTTTTACTGACCGGGTGCAGCAAGTCTTCGCAGATCGCATCAAGCAGGAAAAGGACCCTGTACACGTTTCATACATCTGGACAACCACGAAGGGTGTAACCAATGATACCGTTAAAAGTAGGTGACAGAGTAGAAGTCATATCCAGTGATATAGGACACAGAGAATTTATTGGTAAAATTGGTACTGTAATTAAGTGTAAAAATGGTAGTGGTTTTGACGATCTTTCTGCTGTTGAAATGGATAGTGGAGAAACGATTGTTATGTTTACTTACCGTTTTAAACCTATTGTGACTGAACTTAAGTACGACCCTTCACAACAAGGGGACAAAGATGACGACATTTAGTGTTGGTGATCGTGTAAGATATGAATATTACAATCGTCCTAATCATAGGTGGAATGGTATGATTGGTACAGTTACAGGATTTAGAGGTAGTAATGTAACTGTAAGTTGGGATAAAGGTTCTCGTTTATTAGATGAATCTCCTGATGAAGATTTCTTTTGTCACGTTCCTTGTAATCTTACAATATTAAACCTTGAATTAAAATATGATCCCACCCAACAGGGTGACAGAGAGGAAGATATCTAAATGTGTGGACTTTTTGGAGTGGCCGGTCCCGGCTTACAGATGCCTGACCTCAAAATCCTTAAGGACTTGGGGACAGTAAGTATGCTTCGTGGTACGGATGGTGCTGGTATTTTCCAAATCCGTTCCAATAGCAAGCATTACTCTCAGGAAGAAGGTTACAAAACTTGGGGTAACTGGATTGACCTTATGGGTGATGTGGAACGGAAGAAGTCTTCTCGTCTTATTCATTCAGTTAGTGTCGATGTGGTTATGTGTCATGTCCGTGCTGCCACTCGTGGTGCACTTAGGGATGAAAACTCTCATCCGTTTGCTTTTTCAAATCTGGTAGGTGCACACAATGGCACTCTCAAGGATAAGCGATATGAACATGTCTCAAAGACTGACAGTGAGCTTATGTTTGCTGATATCAACAATCGTGGTATGGAAGCAGTCCTTACTGAACTCGACAAAGACTCTGCGTTTGCAGTCTCTGTGTTTGATCGTAAGCGTCAGGTGCTACGGTTTGCCCGTAACGAATTGCGTCCTCTTGCTTTTGCTTTTCTTAAAGACCGTGGTGTAATGTATTGGGCATCCGAAAAGGATATGCTCAAGTATGTTCTCTATCGTGCTGGTGAAGAAGCATTATTTTTTAACCTTCGGGCAAATAAGATTGTTTCACTTAATCCTGAAATGATTACCAAAAAGAATATTGAGGATGGCCCATTGGTTAAAATCCTTAAGTGTGATGCTGAATTGGATCGTCCCCTTCCTACAACTTATCAACGAATTGAAGATGCTCGTAAGGCACGAGAAGAAGCAGAAGCTAAAAAAGCTGCTGGTGTTGAACCAACAGAAACTAACACTACTCAGATAACTACACAACAGATGAGTAATGTTGTTCCTTTTGTTCCTAACAAGGAGGATAAGGAAACAAAAAAGGTTGGTTCAACAACACGATTCTCGGTGGAGAGTCAGTATCGGAAATGTTCTTGCGGTGGCAGGACACTCGATCTTCTAGCACAAAGTCTGGCCAAGAGGGGGAAACACACTAAGTTTACATACAACTCTGATACTAATGTTTTCCGTTGTGATGGATGCCCAACAGATGCCAATGTTCAAACAGGGTGATCGTATTTGGTCCATCATTAACGGTCGCCGAGAAGAAGCAACCGTTGATCGTGTTTCAGATGACCGATTACACAGAGGTCGTACAGTTGTATGGGCTTATTGGGATAGTGATCAAAAACAAGGTAAAGATCGTGTAGGTCCATATTATACTGATATAGAAAGTTGTTATCATATAGAACTTCAATATGATCCCACCCAACAGGGTGATAGGGATGAAGACATTTAGGAGATAAAAGATGTCTATTACTGCAATGTTCTGCTACAATCAGGCTTCGGAAGGTGGTAGCAATCTGGCTGACGCACTTGGTATCCGCCGCATCAAGCACGGTAACTCCAAGTTTGTTCCTTCTGCTTCGAAGACTATCCTTAATTGGGGTGCTTCTTCTGAACGGTTCCCGGCTGCATATCGTGTGTGCAATATTCTGAACCACCCGGATCGGATTGACACTGCCTGCAACAAAACTCGATCATTCCAAGCTTTTCAGGCAGCGGGTGTGTCCATTCCTGAGTTCACCACAGATCGTGCAACAGCTGTTCAGTGGCTGGAAGCTGGTAATATGGTGTTTGCTCGTACCCAACTGACGGCACATAGTGGTCGTGGTATTGAGATCATGGATCCCCACCATCCTGAGACATGGGAAGTGACTGCCCCTCTGTATGTCAAGTACATCCCCAAGAAGGATGAATATCGCATCCATGTATTCCGTGGTAATGTGATTGATGTACAGCGGAAAGGTCTTCGTGCTGAACTTCAGGGTACTGAAGGTGTAAACTTCAAGGTACGTAACCTTGCCAATGGCTTTGTTTATGTTCGTAATGATGGTCGTCAGACACCTGCTCGTGTACTTGAAGTAGGTCGTGCTGCTGTGGCTGCCCTTCAGTTGGACTTTGGTGCTGCTGACATCATCTATAATGAACGTAATAACCAAGCCTTTGCACTTGAGGTTAATTGTGCACCCGGCTTGACTGGCACTACTGTTGACAATTATGCACAGGCACTTTCACAGGTGTAGTATGTTTAAGGTAGGTGATGAAGTAATTGCTGATGCTAGTTTCGGAAGGACTATTAGTTGTCATATAACAAATATAACCAATAGTGATACAGTAATTTGGGGAACTTGGTATTGGGACAATGATCCTGCAAGGGTAAATCCAACCTATGGTTTCATGAATGCATGTGATTGTCAATTAGTAAGTGCAATTGAATTAAAATATGACCCCTTACAACAAGGGGATAAAGATGAGGATATTTGAGAATGCGCCAGAAGTATAAGGGCGAGGACATTCGTGCTCGTCTTCATGGTACTATCCTTCGATACAAGGGTGTACCTTACCTTGCAGACGTTGATGCAGGGGGTATGGTCGGTATGATTGACATCTGCACGGGCAATTTGATTACTCGTGTATATGGTGATGATGAAGGTATTGACATTAGTTCGATTAATATTGGTTTTGTCAATGTCATTGATCCTGACTATAAAACTGCTGTTTATCTTAAGCGGGAACCCCTCCGTCGATTTAAGCAGCCGTTGGAAATTGACTTCCTTACTCAGAAGCCACTCCGTCAGGGTATGACCTCCATCCCTAAAAATAAGATTATGGCTGCTGGTTTTGTTGACGCAGTGTTGGGTAAGTTTCCTCCATTGGAAGAAGCTATCAACTTAATCACAAAAAGAGGTTGGCACTCTGTTGCTCTCTCTCGTGATGTGGCAATCAAGCGGGAAAGTGATTCCCTCAAGGTTTACTTGAAGGATACTGAGGTTGGCTTTATGAAGATTGGTGATAAGGATCGTAAGCTCATTGTCCCCACGTCTGATGTAAGTTATTATCACTGCACCTATTTGAATGACCTTAAAGGTTGGACTGTCATCGAAGGTATTAAATAATGACACAGCTTGCAACGTTTTATGACATCTTTCGTCAACTCAAGGTATACGGTGGAGACCGTGTCCGTGGGGATTATGGTGTTGAGATTGAAACTGAAACGGAAAAGAAATATGAGTATCCCAACCTTAAGTATTGGGGTGCCACAAAAGATAATAGCCTTCGTGATTGGGGGGTAGAGTATGTTCTAAGGTCTCCTATGTCCATTCCTGAGCTGGAAAAAGCTCTTGTGGAATTTGATATTTGTGAGAAGAAGTACAAATTTAAGAAGGGTTCTATTTCTACCAGTGTGCATGTCCATGTCAATATGCTTAATGAAACTCCCCTGACATTGGCGAACTTCCTTACAACATATGCACTGATGGAAAATCTTCTTATCCGTTATAGTGGACCTGATCGTCTATCCAATTTGTTTTGTCTCCCCATTTGTGATGCAGAAGGTGTGAATACAAACTTGGTGAACATTCTTTCGAGTATAAATCGGAACCAATATACCAAGCTTCGTATTAGTGTGGATAAGTGCAAGTATGGAGCATTGAATCCTGCTACTTTGACTACACTTGGTACGGTGGAAATCCGTTCATTCCGTGGTGAGACTGACACAAAAGTTATTCAGAAGTGGCTTGAAATCATTGACAAGATGAAGCAATTCGCTCGTCAATCTAAGCTTACCCCTCCTGATATCCTTAAGTTGTGGAAAGACAATCGTTCCACCTTGGTCAATATTATTTTCCAAGAGTATGCTGCTGAACTTCGTTATCGTGATCCTTTAACCAAGAAGGATATCACTGATGACCTTATTCGGCAGAATCTTAAGTATGCAGCAGACTTGGCTTGTGTCTCCAAAGATTGGACTAAGTTTGGTGTGTATCGTATCAAGCCGGTTTATAAAGAAAAGATCAAGGGTGCACTAGAAGAACTTTCCAATACCTACTTCAAGGTTCCATGGGATAGTCTGCCTTACCATGAACGTCTCGTTGTCATTGAAAAGTATCACCTTCTGAACCCTAACGTTCGTGTGGTGGATGCTGATGGTGATATTTGATTTAGGCACCAGAGTACGTCTTAAATGTGATAGTACACAAGGTGGTGATTACCCCGGTGAATATGGTTTGAAAGATCAAACCGGGGAAATTGTCAGTGCATTTGATACTTCTGATGGCACATACTTAGTACAATTTGATGAACCTGTCCCTTATAATACTGCGAATGAATGGGATGATGAAGATCAAAGTTGGTGGTGCAAAGTAGAAGAACTTGAATTTGAAACACTCCCAATGTTAACATACGACCCTAATCAACAGGGCGATAAGGAAGAAGATATTTAAAATGGCTACAATTCGTATTGGTGCAGACCCCGAGGGTTTTATTGTAAATCCGGCTGGTGATTTTATTCCAGCCTTTGGTTTTGTGCCGGGTGACAAACAGAACCCCTTCAAGTTGGATGGTGGTGCTGTACAGGTGGATGGACTGGCAGTTGAGTTCAACATCGATCCTGTCACTAATGAGGATGACTTCAACAAAAATATTGTTAAGGTTGTTGCTCAGATTGACGAAATGGTTAAACAGGTCGATAAAGACTTGGACCTCCGTTGGACCCCTGTGGCCCGGTTCCGTCAGGCACAGTGGGATATGTCTCCTGAACAGCAGAAGATTCTTGGTTGTGATCCTGACTACAATATCAGGGGTGATGTTAATCCTAATCCTTCTGAGAAGTTGGAGAATGAACCTCTCCGTACTGCTGCTGGTCATATCCACATTGGTTGGTTGGACAATCTGATTGAAGATGTCAATGATAATGCACACTTCCAGTTCTGCCTTGAAATTGCTCAGGGATTCTATGATGGTCGTCTTTCCACATATGTACCACACACACAGGAAGAGAGTGAACGGTTGTCCTATTATGGTCATTCCGGTGCATGGCGTCCGAAGAAGTATGGTGTAGAACTTCGTGCACCTTCCAATCTGTGGGTCCGTTCGGAAGCTTCGCGTAAGTTGATCTTCAACGAGACAAGGAAACATTTCAATGAGCTTACAGGTCTTTAACACTTGGGATGAAATCAATATCGGGGATGAGATATCATGGGGTGATGGTAAAAGTCATCAACTTAAAGTGACAGGAGTACCAAAGGGAGGTAGATCATTACTTACAGGTATTCATAAGAAGGGTAAGTTTGGAGAAAACCCCGGTTGGTCTACTATTATAGCTGGTGATCTTGATAGTCTACTAGGTTGGAAAAAGATTATCACGGAACTAAAATATGATCCTATGCAACAAGGCGACAAGGACGAAGATATCTAATGTGTGTTATCATTACACTGGCCGCAGGAGCGACTATTAATAAACTCCAATTGTTTAATGCAGTTTATAACAACTGGCATGGCTTTGGATTGATCCTTCGAGATGGCAACAATAAGATTGAGCTTATCAAAGAGTTCAGTCCTGAAGGTACTGACCCGGAGAGAGTATGGAAGCTTCTTGAAGATAATAAGGATTGCATTCGTTATCTTCACGTCCGTCACTCTACTAAGGGTGCACAGGATGAGACGAATGTTCAGCCCTTTGAAGTTTACAACTCGTCATCACGGCAAGTGTTCTTCATGCATAATGGTACACTGACTGGCTTTGGTGCTGTCACTACCTATGGTAATCAGAACCCAACTGGTAAGTCTGATACTCTTGACTTCTGTGAAAAGATTCTTCAACCGGCTCTCCTTCGTTGGTCTGGTGAAAATGGTAAGGCTGACTATACAGACGATTTATTCTGGAAATTGGTTTGTGACAAACAGTGGACATATAACTCCACAGGTCTGTTTGTTTCCAACGATTTAGATATGAAGCGCGTCGGTAACGGTTGGTCTCTTTATAAGCATCCTGATGATAGTAGTGAAGGTGAAGTATGGACCTCCAACACTTCCTATTATGATAAGGTTCAGCGTGGACCAATGTTTCAAAAGTTGGAAACAGAACGCAAGGCACGAGAAGAAGCAGCAGCGGCACAAAAAGCAGCGGAAAACAAGAAGGAGGTAAACAGCGGCGGTTCTTCTGCACTTTACGAAGACCTGAACGATGATATTCCCTTTCTTGGAGGCCATGGACACGGGTTTACTCTGGGCAACTCCGATGGTGTCAAGGAATGGGCGAACTCGAACTGTAATAAAAGCACCAAAGTACTCAATGCTATCCGAGATACTATCGATAGTTGGGATTTGGACGATCCTGATAACCTTGCTCGCCTTTGCAACGTTACATATGATGAATGGGTAGCTGTTGTAGAAGCTGAGAATGAGTTCACTATCGCTGCTCTCCTTGAACATCTGTCGGATGAATTCCACAAGCTCAACCTTCGTAAGCGTCTTCTCGAAAAGAAGAACGACCGTCAGGAAGCTCGTATCCGTGAGTTCAATATCACAAAGAAGAATGAAGAGAATGTCTCAAAGGTTGCTTAAGAGTGATGATCATCTCATTTCGTTGAGTGATACAACACGAAACACTCCTGATTGGATGGAACTTAAAAGGGATACTCGTGATGAGTTCCCTATCTTTGTTACTGGAAGTATGCGCCGTTGGAGGGAGAATGCTCGCTTCCTCTCCGGTTGTAATTATTATGGGATGGCTCAGACATGGGGTGAAAACTTCATCTTGACTCGTCCTAGAGCACGACCCGGTCAGAACACCGTACCTGATCCGATTATGTTCCAGTTAGATAGTGACAAAACTAATTGGGAACAAACGGGTGAGTACTTCGATCAGGATCGTTTGAGAGGTGTCGAGGGGGAGGTGTACGGTGTACCCCTTCGTAAATTAGCCCAACTAGATATTCATGAACAAAATGGTGATGGTGTCAATAGGCAGAAGCTTTATGTCAATCTCATCAACCCCAAACAGAAGCGTGCAAACGTTCGTTGCTTTGCCTATGTTGCCGATGTAGATGAGTATATGAAGACATATGCCCCTTCGGATAACCTTGAATATTGTGGCACTATCGCTACAGGTGGAGGTAAGGAGTTTTATCGTGCTTAACCTTGGAGATAAGAATGAAGATATCTGATTGGCTTCTCAGTCATTATAAAAAGAAGTTTGGTAATAATCTTGTTGTATTAAGTCATGAACATGGTTCTACTTGGAACGATGGTGGTGGATGGAACAACACTGTAATTAAAGTAGACGGTAAAATATTACAAATTTATATGCCCTCTGATTATAACACTAATAAATTAGAAGTAACTGAGATGAAGGCTGTACTCAAAGAGGTTTATGTACCAGCCAAATAAGGATTTTAAAATGGCAAAACATAATATTGGTGATATTGTATGTTATACAAATAAGAATGAACGACTTGTTGTATATGGTGAAGTTGTTGCAATTTGGAGGGATAGTTGGTCTGGTAGTAGGCAAGTTATGATTGAACCTTTGGATGAATCTTTTAATCATTCTCGTTTGTTTCATACTACAGTAAGTACTACTCAAGATTACCAATTTAATCCAAATAAGTTCGGTAATCATTCTGTTAATCTTCGCCGCTCACTTCGTAGATGTATTTGGGCACCTATGGTAAGTAAAAATCTTGTGGCAGCATATCCCTCAAAGGATTATGATCCTACTCAAAATGGTGACAGAGATGAGGACATTTAAAGTTGGTGATCAGGTAGTATTTATTAGGGATAATAGAGAAGGTGGCTCAAGTGTAGGGGCCAAAGGTGATGAAGCAACTGTTATAGAATATCATAATAACACTAGTGGGTACTATGCACGTATATTAAGAGTTAGAATGAAAAGTGGTCGTACTAAAGGGGCATCTTGGTGGTGTCATGAAGATGATATAAGGGTATCAGAATTAACTTATGATCCCAACCAACAAGGAGATACTGACGAAGATATTTAACTTGACTACCCCACAACAAAATGATATAATTAATAGGTAGAGTAAATGAGCAAACTGAAAGAACTACAAGAGTTGTCATATCTAGCCAGTCGAGGAACACATTTCCGTTGTTCTATTTGTAACACGGTATCAAATGAGAGTATTGAGACGAATATAGGGGACTATCGACCGCATACCTCATTCACATCAGACCCCAAAGATAGACGCCACTTCATCTGTATTACTTGTGATGAAGTTATTAATGATACATTATCTGAATTTGAAGAAGAATAAATTTTTAACAATACATATATTTAAGGAATTTGAATGTCCAAATGGGATAAAACGCAATTACCGTGCCCATGTGGAAAGTCCTCAGATGCATATTCTACAGATGTCAATGGAAATGGTTATTGTTTTGGTCAGTGTGGAGGTAAATTTTTCCGCAATGAGGTTGAAGAAAGTATTGACAAAGACCAATATACCCTTGACTACTATGAGCATCGTGGTCTAACCAAACGCACGTTTGAAAAATTTGGAGTACAAACAAAATTCTATGAGGGTATTCCCCTTGAAGTAGCTTTCGATTACCCTAATGGTGCTAAGAAAATCAGACGACTGGATGATAAAAAGTTCCGTTCGTTTGGTGATATCTCTAGTACCCACCTCTTTGGTAAAAATATTTATGACAAGGGGTCAAAGAAAGTATTGACAATTACTGAGGGTGAATATGATGCCCTCTCTGTGGCACAAATTGTAGGTGATGAAACCGCTGTTGTGTCCGTTCGTAATGCTGCCTCCGCCAAGAACGACTGTACTATTGAACATGAGTACATAAATTCATTTGACAAAATTATTATTAACTTTGATGCAGATGAAGCAGGTCAAACAGCTGCCAAAAGGGTAGCTTCCTTGTTTGACTTTAAGAAGGTATATAATCTTTGTCTCTCTCGACATAAGGATGCTAACAAGTATCTGGAAGAAGGGGAGGCTAAGGAATATTATGAAGCATGGAGAGGTGTTCGTAGGTACTCTCCTGATAACCTTCTTTCCACCATGAGTGACTTCCGTGAGGCTCTTAAGAATAGACGTGAGGAACGACTTGCCTCATATCCGTTTGAAACTATGCAACGTATGCTTCACGGTATCCATAGTAGTGAAGTTATTGTTATCAAAGCACCAGAAGGTGTTGGCAAAACAGAAGTCTTTAGGGCAATTGAAAACCATGTGCTAAAGACAACCAACCATCCTATTGCTCTCATTCATCTTGAAGAAGATAATGGCACTACCCTTAGGGCAATGGCAGGGTATTTCTCTGAGACCAGAGTTCTTGATCCAGAGGCACCAGCAGAAGATGAAGAAGTTCTTAAAATCCTAGAGAAGATTGCAGGAGACCACGAAAGTCGGTTCATGTTGCATTCCTCTTTTGATGTCGAGGATGAAGATGCCTTTATTGGTAATGTTCGCTTTATGGTGGCTGCCGGTGGAGCTAAGGTTGTATTCTTTGACCATATCAGTTGGTTGGCTACTGGCTCTCCCACAGATGGTAAGGGTGATGATGAACGTAAGAAGCTTGACCGTATTAGTCAGAAGTTAAAGCTGCTTGCGAAAGAATTAGGATTTGCCCTTATTATGATCTCTCACGTTAACGACGATGGCCTTACACGAGGTTCTCGTAACATTAGTAAGGTAGCCAATACAGTTATCTCTCTTGCTCGTGACAAGACCTCTGCGGACGAAATGGAACGTATGAAAACTCAATTCCTTATTGAGAAGGCTCGACTGATTGGTGCCAAGGAAGGCCCAGCTGGTTTTGCTATTTATGATGATGAGTGCCTCATGTTAAGGGACCCGATGGAGAAAGGATTAACAATATGAGAATTTATTTAAACACTGATTTTCACTCTATATCAACTCGTGATGCAGATACTGAAGATGAATGGGATCGTGGCGATACTCATACTTCTTGGACTTTTGGTAGTGCTTATGTGAGCGATGATAAAAAGTATGGTGAGTACATTGAAGTAGATTTTGACGTTAAACAAGGTGATGTAGTTTACTTAGTAGGAGCTATTTGGTCTGACGGTGATTCTTTTGGTCATGACGACTGTTCACGTTTTGAGTTATTTGCTGGATACAAAGATAAAAATAAAGCACTTGAGGCAGTAAAAATTCTTGAGGGTACTTCTACTGGATCATGGGATAAAAAGGTTAAACTTCCTGATGGTTATGAATTAACTTATATTCCATGGAATGGTTATTTTGAAAGTCTTGACTCTATAGAGTTATTTGAAAGGATTATTACAGAATGAAAGCACTTCCTGTAATTCTTGCCCTAATTATTATCTTAGTGGCACTAACTTCTTGTCAATCAATTAATTATGTACCCAAACCGGATGATAGTTGGTTATGGAGGACAATATGAGTAGTGATAAGGATGGTGAATTATTCTATCTTCGTGATAAAGTAAAACGATTGACAAAACTTAATGCAGAACTTCGACGTGAACTTGAGAATAAAGAACAACCTAAAGTTTCTCAACAAGGTTGGGGATATTCTGATTGACAACCACTCGTTTAGGTGGTATAATTAATATGTACAGTAAGAAAGATAGAATGAAAACACTTGATGAAATGAAAGAAGATTATCTAAAAGAAAAACAAATCAAGTATATTGGGAGGCGTAAGAAAAAGAAGTTTGAAACAAATGATTTGATTACCTATCACACAATGCATGAGACACAAAAGGTGTTATGATGATTGCAAATTATGTATTTATTGGCCTTTGCGTAATGATTACTAACTATGTATATCGTTATTGGGAAAGCAAGGGTTTTTCGGATCGTGAAGAACCGACTTTTATGGCTTTAGCTTTTACTGTCTTCCTTTGGCCAGCATGTCTGCTGTTCCTTATTGTTGACAGCTTTATGAAATTTATCTCTCTCTTTAGAAGGAATTGATTTGTCAAAAGGAATTTGGGTATTCGATTGTGAAGGTGATGGACTTAATCCTACTAAACTTCACTGCTTAGCAGCTTGTGCCCCTAAGACACCTGACAAAGTTTTTGTTACCTCTGATTATGATGAGATGCGTAAGTTCCTTTTAAATGCAAAGGTTCTTATTGCACACAATAGTAAACGATTTGATATTCCTGCACTGGAACGTCTACTAGGTATTAAGATTACAGCCAAGATTGTAGATACCTTGGCACTCTCTTGGTATCTATATCCTCAAAGACAAAAACATGGATTGGCAGAATGGGGTATCTCTTTTGGTGTCCCGAAACCCCCAATTGACGATTGGGAAAATCTTTCAGTTGAAGAATATCAAAACCGATGCAAAGAAGATGTGCGTATTAATGTTCGTCTTTGGAACCAGATGTACGAGTATTTGGTTAATATCTACCACACCAATACGGAAATCTGGCGACTTGTTGACTACCTTTCCTTCAAAATGCATTGCGCAATGCTTCAAGAAAAAAGCAGATGGTTGCTAGATATTGAAGCTACACGTAAGTCATTAACAGAACTTGAAGAAATTCAACAAGAAAAAGTTGAGAACCTTAGTGCAGCAATGCCTCAGGTTCCTGAAATACAGTACAAAACAAAACCTAAGAGGTTCTTAAACAAAGATGGTTCATACTCAAAGTTGGGTATGGATTGGAATGCTCTCCTTGCAGAGAAAGGCTTACCGCCTAATTATGATGGTGAGATTGAAATTATCAAGGGGATGGAGCCGGGTAATCCGAACTCCAATGACCAAAAGAAAGAGTGGCTATATTCGTTAGGATGGAAACCAAGAACTTTCAAAGAAGTCAAAAATAAAGAGACAGGTGAAATTAGGGAAATCCCTCAGATTAATCTCGAACAAGGTAAGGGTATTTGTGACTCCATTAAGGAGTTATATGAAATTGAACCTGCCTTGGAACTTCTGGAAGGATTGTCAGTCCTACAACATAGGATTGGTATTCTTAAAGGATTTCTTAGGGATCAAGAAGAAGGATGGCTACAAGCTCAAATCTCCGGTCTGACAAACACACTCAGGTTTAAGCATACTACAATTGTTAATCTACCAAAGCCTGACAAGCTTTTTGCCAAGTCTATACGTAGTGCCCTAGTTGCTCCGAAAGGTATGCAATTATGTGGTTCGGATATGTCCTCTCTTGAGGATCGATTGAAGCAACACTTTATCTATCCCCTCGACCCTAAGTATGTTGAGGAAATGATGGTTGATGGGTTCGATCCGCATCTTGACTTGGCTTTGTCTGCATCTGCTGTAACAATAGAACAAGTTTTAAGATTTAAAGATGGCACTGATAAGTCTATTGGTGGTATTCGTCATATCTATAAAACTGGTAACTACTCTCTTCAATATGGAACAGGAGTGCCAAAACTTAGTAGATCAACAGGTCTCTCTCAAGATGAAGCCAGAAAGGTTTATGAAGCCTACTGGAAACGTAATTGGGCTGTTAAGAAGGTTGCTAGTCAGCAGATTGTAAAGACTGTAGATAACCAAATGTGGTTGTTTAACCCTGTCAGTAAGTTGTGGTATTCCCTTCGTTATGAGAAAGATATTTTCTCTACGTTGGTACAAGGTACTGCATCTTATGTGTTTGACATGTGGGTTCAGAAGATTATGAACAAAAAGGAGCAACTAACTGCTCAGTTCCACGACGAAATTGTTCTTTGTGTTAAAGAAGGTTATGCCAACTTTAATGAAGAGACAAAGAAGTGGGAAGGACCAATTGTAAACTTACTTAAAAATTGTATTAAAGAACTTAACGAAGAACTTAAACTTAATCGTGAATTGGATATTGATGTTCAATTCGGTTATAGATATTCGGATATTCACTAATGGATAGTGTAGTTAAATCAGTGCTGGAATATATCCAGAAACAAGAAGGGCATCAATTCAGTGTCCTTGCAGGTGGAGCAGTAAGAGATGAACACTTTGGGTTAACACCAAAAGATTATGATTTGTTTATCCCATCCACCTCTCCCCGCCAAATCAACGAACTTAAAGACTCAATGATTAAAGATTTGGGTATTGAGGATGTCATCCTTAAGGGCACTCAATACGAAGGTCTTACGGAACACTCAGGTCAAAAGGTTACTGGTGTATATGGCTTCTTTTATGCTGACAAAGAGTTTGATCTTATTGGTGTAAAAGAAGAAGATGATGGTGACTTTGGTGATATTGTGATCAATAGTTTCGATTATGGTATCAACATGTTGTGGCATGATGGTGTCACTAAGTATGAAAGCCCTAAGTTTCAAGATGATGTTTGGGGTAGACGTTTGACCCTACATAATATTAAAACTCTTGATGCACTTCCAAAAGCAATGGAACGTTTTAATAAGTTTAATGAAAAATTAGGTGGTGGTTATCTTTTTAGGTGCCCAAAACTTACACTAAAGGGTGATGAAAGGGATATTAAAACTCTACCAAGAAAGAAATTCCCTGATCTTGTTTTTGATGATGCAGAAAATACTGAAGTAGGTTGGGGTGAAGATCCTATTCCTACTCCTAATATAGCACCCACTGCAACTATTCCTACTATGGGTGGTGTTGGTACTGGTTGGACTGGTGGCTTAGGTACAACTGGTGTATGGGCAGCAAATACTGGTAACACAATTAATGTTGCAGAACAAGCCACCATTACACAAGAAACAATTATTAATCAAATGAATAACCTACTAAATAATAACTAAAGGAAAACTAATGGCTACAAAATACGCAAACCTGAAAGTAAAACTTAAGTGGGCAAAGGTCTATGAACCTGATGCCTTCATGGGTGCTGAGAACTGGAAGGTAGCTGCCTATCCGGTTGACGAAAAGGAATGGGATAAGTTTAAGGCTACTGGTCTTGAGCTTGGTATTAAGACTGATGCTGATGGTGAGTATATCACCCTTCGTCGTCCAACTAAGAAGCTTATTAAGGATGAGTTAGTTGTATTCTCTCCACCGGAAATCACTGGTGCAGTTAACGTTCTATATGTGAATGAAGCTGGTGATCGTGTACGTCAGTATAATAAGGGTGATAAGGTAAAGGTCATCACTGAGGGTGAACAGGAGATGATCCCGAATGGATCGCTTGCTATCGTCAACTTCTCTTATTACGATACGATTAAGGGTAAAGGACATCGACTGGAAAGTCTTCGAATTCTTGAACTTGCCGAATATATCGAAGCTACCCCAAGGGTTGCAGATGAAGCAGAAGCTAAAGAAGAAGTTAAGGAAGTAAAGAAAGAGACTAAGGTGAAGGACGTTAAGGCTTCTGATAAAGAAGAACTTAACGATGATATTCCTTGGTAATAGTTCCTGTAACAATTATTGTGGTTATGATGGGGGTAGTCTCTTGGCTATCCCTTTCAGGCCGTTGGAGTGATGACGAAGATGACTAAATATCTTGAATATCTAATTGAATATGACAATAAGAACCTTGTAGTGTATGTCTCTGGTCTTGATGAGGATGGCTATTGGTGGCAGCTTAGTTGTCATGAAGATGTAAATAACCCTGAAGATTTTGCTCAGGGTATGGAGCAAATGTATATTAGTGCAGGAGATAAGGTAACTGTGGAGGCTGTCACTATTTGACAAAACTTCTTATTGATGCCGACATTCTTTTATATCAATCAGCAGCTGTTTGTGAAGAAGCTAAAGAGGTAGAGCCGGGATATTGGACATGGCATGTAGAGGAAAAGAAAGTCTACGAAGTCATTAACGATAAGCTCAAATACTACATGGAACATCTGAGTGCTGATGATTATGTACTCTGTTTGTCTGATGATAATAACTTTCGTAAACAATTGACAAACACATATAAAGGTAAACGGTCAAATCTTAAACGACCAATCCTTCTGAAAAAGCTACGGCAAGATTTTATTAATGGTGGTGCCGTCGTATATCCCAATCTTGAAGCTGATGATGTTATGGGTATCCTTAGTACATCAGAGGAAGATTGTATTATTGTTTCTTCTGACAAGGATATGAAAACAATCCCCGGTTGGTTCTTCAAAGATACTGAAACTGGATTGGTGAAGATTACAGAAGAACAAGCAGACTATTACCATTTGTATCAAACATTGATTGGTGACACTATTGATGGCTACAGTGGCATTACCGGAGTTGGTCCAGTTGCTGCTGAGAAGATACTAGCAAAAGGTGCAACATGGGAAAACGTATTAGATAACTTCTTAAAGAAAGGTTATTCAGAAGAGTATGCCTTACTACAAGCACGACTGGCACGTATCCTTCGCACGACAGATTATAACCACGAAACAAAAGAGCCTATCCTATGGACTCCAAAAACGATAACAGTTTAACAGTTTACTCAGACAATAGAACAGGAAAGTTTTTCATTATTTTAAAGAATGGTGACATTAGAGATTTTGACACCCTTATGGATGCTTTTGAAGGACTTTATGAGGAATATCCAGTAAAGGAGAATGTATCTGAAAAGACCTAAAAAGAAAATTAATGGTAAGGTGATCCATTCACAATTCGAGCAGGAAGTCTACGATAACCTCAAGGCATTACTTCCCCGTGGAGCTACTATTGAGTACGAACCAGAGAAGCTTCGATATGTGATCGAGTATGACTACAAACCAGATTTCGTTATTACCTTCAAGGACGGTCGAAAGATTTACATTGAAGCTAAGGGTGCAGGTCGTCAGTTTGATGATAATGTACGACGAAAAATGGTAGCTGTAAAGGCACAACATCCAGATAAAGACATTCGTATTATTTTCTATAGGGATGCTGAGTTTGGTAAACGTCGTAAGAATGGATCAAAAACAAGACAATCGGATTGGAGTTCTAAGACAGGATTCCCATTCACCATTAGAGAATATTTGAAAGAATGGTTTGATTAATGTTTTTTAGATATTTATTATTTAACGCAGTGACATTGTTTTTGGCAATTTTCACAATCCAATATTATGATGCTTTTAACTGGTTGTTAACAAATGACCCAACTCGTGTATCCCTCCTTATTTCTGCACTATACATTGGCTGTATTGCTTATCTTCTTCCTGCCGTTCTTGGTAAATCCAACGATGTGGCTAAGGATGTTAAGCGTGTTTCTTTTGTTGGTAAATCTCTTATGGGGATTGGTCTTATTGGAACTGTTATTGGGATGATGCATATCTTCTCTACTATTGGTTTCAGTGGCGACATTAAAGCAGCTATCCCTCAACTGATGCTTGGCGTGGGGACTGCACAAATCACCACCCTTTTCGGTCTGTCCTCAGCACTGTTAGTATCTTACCTAAACTTCTTTGTGTTTGGAGATACTGAGGATGGGCGGTAAATATTTACTTAGTCTTCTTGACTATTTTGTATTCCTACTCGTCGTCTTTGTAGCCCTTTTTGGTATGTCATTCCTCTTAATAAATGAGGAAAGCAAGAAGGGGAATGTCACTGAGAAGGCTGAGTTCATTATCGAAATGACATGGAATGATGGTTCTGATAACGATATTGACTTGTGGGTAGCTGGACCTGAGGATAACATTGTCTTCTTTGGGCATAAGGATGGTAAGTTTATCATTCTTGATAGAGATGACGTTGGCATTAATAATGCAATGATTACCCCTCAAGGAATTGTCATTAACAACACAAGACGGGAAGTTGCTACTATTAGGAAGATACTCCCCGGTAGGTATACGGTTAATGCAATGATGTTTCGTAATCGTAATGGACAAACAGAACATCCCAAAATTACAATTAGGAAGCTTAATCCCTATGGAGAAGTTATTGAGAAGGTTGTCGAACTCACAGAAGATGGTGAGGAACAAACAATCCTATCATTCGATTTGGATGATAAAGGTAACGTAACCAATAAGGATGAAGACTACGTTCCTTTGTTTGAGAAGGTGCATTAATGACACTCCTATACACAGTAATAGCTGGACTTATTGCTTTAGCTGTTTACTTCATTCTCACAACGTATGGTGATCGTCGGGTAGTGGCAGCAGCAATTGTTGCCCTCTCCTTCACCGGTTACTATTATTACAGTACGAAACTACCAGACCTTTTTGGTTATGCTGTTGATATTAAATTAATTAGTATTGAAGAGTCTAGGGTTATCTCAGCTTTCGATGGACCTGATATGATTTATATTGTCGTCCTCCATAAGGGTGAGACTGAACCCCGCCTGATTAAGATGGAGAAGACTGAACGAAACAGTGAACAACTCAGTAACATTAAAAAAGGTCTTAAGAAGGGTGCTGTTGTAGTTAAAGGTAAAGAAGGCAATGGCAAACCATCTAAAGGTGAGTATGATGTAGATACAGGTGACCTTAAGATTGTCCCTATTAAAGAGCAAACAATTTTCGAGAAAGATCAACCATGAGTATTTATAAAATTACTTTTAAATATATCCCACTTAATCCACCTTTGGATGTGAAATATGTAACAGCGGATGAAGTGGATTGCTATAGTGATACAGCTACTTTCACCAATCGTATTCCGCTCCCTGATGATCCTAATCCCCCTTTTGGTTTCAATAGTGTTGGTGGTAACTATAGAACTCATGTAGTTGCATCATTTAAAGAATGGCTTTCCGTTGAAGAAGTAGAGAGTATTCCTTTCGATGCTTCTCAATCTTTTGACTCCCCTGAGGATATTTAATGACAAATATTATTACAAGTAAACAACCACAAGTTCATCTTGTGTTACCTGATCCACATGCCCACCCTGATCACAATAATGATCGTGCAGATTGGATTGGTAAGCTTATTCTTGATGTTAAGCCTGACGTTGTAATCAACATTGGTGATATGTTCGATATGCCATCTATGGCTGAATACGATAAGGGTAAGAAGTCCTTTTGGGGTCGTACTTACAAAAAGGATATTAATGCTGGCTTAGATTTTGATGAACGTCTGTGGGACCCTGTTCGTAGGGCAAAGAAGAAGCGTCCTTATGCCATCTTCACGGAAGGTAATCATGAGTTCCGTCTTAAGAAGGCTATCAACCTTCAGCCTGAACTTGAAGGTACTATTTCTTTTAAGGACCTTGACCTAAATCGAAACTATGATGAGGTAGTTGAATATGCAGGAAACACCCCCGGAATTGTGGAGGTCGATGGTATCCACTACGCTCACTACTTTGTTAGTGGTGTTATGGGCCGTCCTGTCGGTGGTGAGCATCCCGCATATAGCCTACTTACTAAAGAGTTTGTTTCCTGCACATGTGGTCACATTCACACTACCGATTATGCTGTTCGTACCACTGTTGGCGGGAAGCGTATTATGGGTCTTGTTGCTGGTGTGGGTCAAGATTATGATAGCGGTTGGGCTGGCGAAGTAAACAAGCTTTGGTATAGAGGTGTTATTATTAAACGACATGTAGAAGACGGATCGTATGACCCCGAATGGGTTAGTATGGCTCGCCTGAAGAGCGAATATGGTAATACTTAATGCATTTTTGTCGAAGGTGTGAGACTCACAAATCTGTCGATGAGATGAAGAAAGGCTCTAGGACTTGCTGTAAGAAATGCAATTCCAAAGAGAAGGTTCAGTATTGGAGCAATCTTTCCAAACACGAAAAGAGGGAACGTTCCGCTAAGCGTTATGGTATTGACAAAGAGACATTCGATCAAATGTTTTCCGAACAGAAAGGAAAGTGTAAAATTTGCGATATCTCTTTAGTCATACCAGAGGCTAACACTAGACCTAAGAATAGAGCCTGTATAGATCATGATCATAAAACAGGTATGGTAAGAGGTCTTCTTTGCTCTAATTGTAATTTAGCATTAGGTTTTCTATCTGATAGTGAAGAAACTGTTAGTAAAGCATTAGAATATTTAAAAGAGTACAAGCATGGCATCCACCGAGTTTAAAGAAAAACATTCCAAACGACTCAGAAACAAATATGCGAAATCGTTGCGCGATCAGGGGGATCACAAAGGTGCTTTTTCCCTGAGAGTGCACGATGCTCGTAAGACAGAATATAAAAGAGAAAAAATTAGGGTAACGGATATCAACGATGAAGAAGAATAAACTCGAAGATTATGTTGCCTCCGCACTTAACGAAATTTCATTTGAAGAACTATTGGAGAAGTATGACCTAACTCCCATTGAAGTATTCACGTTCCTGTATGACAACGGACATATTGATGAAGACACGCTAACTGCTGAGAGTGACGTTTATGAAGAATGAATTTAGTGTAAAATTTCCTGTAGAGGATTTTGAGGTATGGGTTAAAGAACAAGGTATTGAAGCTGGTATGGTATTAGACCATCAAGACTTATTTGTAAATGATGTTTCATATGATCCTAAACTTGGATATGTCCTAGTTGAAGGTGTACTTGAGGTTAAACTTAGTTCATGATTAAAGATATTATATTTGGAGTAGCAGTATTTGTTTTTTGTACCATACTCCTAGCATTTGGTAATGCAAAAGCAGATGAACCCCTTCGATTTGATGCAATTCAACCAGTTTACAAAATCCAAAGTGGTCCTATTGCTTGCTCTGCTGTAGCAATTGAAACTCCCGGCCTTGATCAAACAGTTCTCCTAACTGCTGCTCATTGTATTGATCGTTCTAAAGAAGGTGGTAAAATTTCTGATAGTTATGATTTCATTACTGAGTTTAAGGTACTGAAAGTTTCTAATGATACTGATCTTGCGGCAATCATTGTGTTAGACAAGAACTTTCAGCCGAAGAAAGCTCTTGTTGCTAAAACTATAATTGCAGAAGAAGGTGATGATATTGTAGTTGTAGGATATCCATATGGTGGTGCTAGGACTACAACCAAAGGAACTGTTGGAGTAAAGATCACTACTATGACTCCACTAAACAATGTAGAACAATTCCTTATGGCTACTGCGAATGTTGATACTGGTAATTCTGGTGGTGGACTATTCCAAAAGAATGGTGATCATTGGGAATTGATTGGTATTACTTCTATGAAGGGTCCATCTATCTTTACCAATTTCTTTACTACTTTGGCAAACATTAATAAGTTTATTGAAGTGGAATAATCTAATTGACCCCTGCCGAAAGGTGGGGGTTTTCTTTTGGAGAGTACAATGAATATTAGTGATTTTAATAATGAATATGACATGCTTACCTCTGCTCGTCAAAAAGAGGGATTAACTAAATTATTTAAGCTGATTGTAGATAACCATCAAAATTATCATGGACTTATTGATGAAATCTTACATCAAGCTACTATAGAAGAAGATGATGATGGTTTTGGTACAGAAGGTGCAAACATTTGAAGGTAGAATATGTAGACAGTATGGGTGACGACCTTACTGTTGTTAACTCAGCAAGAGTGTCTTTTAGTAAAGAATCTAGTTGGGAAATTGACAAAGAAAGGAGTGTATACGAAAGTGGAGTTCTTGTTGATCCTTATGTGACTATTTCTGATAAAGACAAGAAACTACTATCCTATCTTGCAAAACACAATCATTGGACTCCTTTCTCACACCCTCAAATTACACTAAGAGAGAAAGTCCCTATTTTTGTTGCTCGTCAGCGTTTCAAGCATATGATTGGCTTTACATACAACGAAGTGTCAAGACGGTATGTAGATGAGGCCCCTGAGTTCTTCATTCCTAGTGAGTGGAGAGGTAAACCAGAAGGTTCGATGAAACAAGGTAGTAGTGAAACTGTTGTTGTAACTGTTGGCTCAGAAGGTATTACTGATCTTTATGAGGATTTTCTACAACGTGCAGAAGCTCTTTATAACTCCCTCCTTAAGGGTGGAGTAGCCCCTGAACAAGCTCGTATGGTTCTCCCTCAAAGTATGATGACAGAGTATATAGTGACTGGCTCACTTGCTGCTTTTGCAAGAGCATATAAACTTAGGATTGATGCACATGCCCAAAGAGAAATCCAATTCCTTGCTACCGAATGGGATAGGATCATCAGACCTCTCTACCCGGAAAGTTGGAAAGCCCTTACCGAAAGTTAAGCAATATTTTTGTGAAGATGATTTTATACCTGTAGTTGTAATGAAAGAAAAAGAATGAGTGACAAGTGGTTTGTAGTTTATACGACATCTGCTTTTGAGTGCAAGTGGTGCAATAAATTGAAGCAGTTGTTAAGTGTTTATGGATATGAATATTTCGAGAAGGACATTACTGATGAACAATATTTAAAAGAATTTAAAGAGCAGGGCTTTAAGACTGTCCCCCAAGTTTTCCTAAACACAAAAACTACAAACAATCACATTGGTGGATATGAGACTACTAAGGACTATCTCCGTAGGAATTTCTTCACCGCACATCCTAATCAAGATGAAATTATCAAACAATTGGAAGAGTTGGAATAATGGGTTTTAAAAAGTACGAAGAATTTGTAAAAAGTATGCCTGACTTTGATGATGCTGCCCTTGGATTGGCAGGTGAAGTTGGTGAAGTCCTTGAACATGTAAAGAAGGATCGTCGTCCTGATGGTCGTCGTCAACCATTGGATAAGGAATCCTTTACTGCTGAGTTGGGTGATGTTTTGTTCTATCTCACCCGATTGGCCCATAAGAATGGTATCACTCTTAAAGAGGTTGCTGATTACAACGAAAAGAAGCTTACAAAGAGGCACGGCTAATGAGTGGTTGGTTAGTACTTGTTATTATATTGTGTGTAGGTATTGCAGCTGTTAGTATAGCAAACGGGCAAGGTCCTAACGATAGGGGTTACTAATGAATGAAGATGAGTTCGAACAGTTTCTAGCAGAACTGGCAGTTTTTGCTGAAGAAACTGAAATGGAAAATGACGAAGATAATGACGATTGGGATTGGGATGATGAAGGAGACGATCTGTTTGACGAATAATTTAAGTGTAGAAAATGACATTCTTTCAAAGATTGTAACATTTAGTAAGTATGCCCGTTATGATAAAGACCTCCTTCGACGAGAGACTTGGGAAGAAATTGCATACCGTAATGCTGATATGCACCAACGTAAGTATCCACATATTAAGAAAGAAATTTATAATATTTACAAAGATTATGTGGTAACAAAGAAGTTGCTCCCTTCGATGAGATCACTACAGTTCGGAGGTAAAGCAATTGAACGTAATCCCGCTCGTATCTATAATTGTGCTTACTTGCCTATTGAACATCCAGACGCTTTTAGCGAGACAATGTTTCTCCTTTTGGGGGGTACTGGTGTCGGATACTCTGTTCAACATCGCCATGTGGATCGTCTTCCCGTGTGTGTTGGTCCTAAGCGTCGCACACGTAGGTATGTAATTGGTGATAGTATTGAAGGTTGGGCTGATAGTGTAAAGGTTCTAGTTGAGGCATACTTCCATGGTAAACTTCAGCCGGTATTCGACTATGATGACATTCGTGAAAAGGGTACTGAGCTTGTTACCTCAGGTGGTAAGGCTCCGGGGCCAGACCCGCTTCGTGTATGTTTGGCTCAAGTCGAAGCTGTTCTCCATGGGGCTATCGGACGTAGACTTACCCCTCTTGAATGCCACGATATTCTTTGCTTCCTCGCTGATGCTGTACTTGCTGGTGGCATTCGTCGTGCAGCAATGATTTCTTTGTTCTCTCCTGAGGATGATGAAATGCTTCTGTGTAAGAGTGGTAACTGGTGGGAACTCAATCCTCAGCGTGGTAGGGCTAACAACTCTGTGTCCCTCCTTCGTGAGACAACCACAGTAGAACAGTTCTTCTCTATCTGGAAGCGAGTGTTCGAAAGTAAGGCAGGTGAACCGGGTATCTATTGGACAAACAATCTTGATTGGGGTACTAACCCTTGCTGTGAGATTGCCCTTCGTCCATATCAGTTCTGTAACCTAGTTGAACTTAATGGCTCTACTATTGAGAGTGAAGATGACTTCATGGATAGGGCAGAGAAGGCAACCATTCTGGCAACCCTTCAAGCTGGCTACACTGACTTCCATTACCTCCGTCCTATCTGGAAAGTGACGACTGAGGAAGATGCACTTGTTGGTGTGGGTATCACTGGTATTGGCTCCAATCAGATTGAACAGTACGACCTTACTAAGGTTAGTGATCATGTTAAGCACACTAATATCCTTTGGGCAGAAAAGATTGGTGTCAATCAGGCTGCTCGTACAACTACTATCAAGCCATCAGGAACATCTTCTCTTGTTCTTGGCACTCCTTCCGGTATTCATGCAGCGCATAATGATTACTACCTGCGTCGTATGAGGTTTGGTAAAGACGAAGCAATCTACCAGTATCTACAAACAGTAATTCCTGACTTGTGTGAAGACGAATACTTCCGTCCACAACATCAGGGTGTTCTTACAATCCCACAGAAAGCAGCAGATGGTGCGTTCATTCGTACAGAATCTCCGATCACTCTTCTTGAGCGAGTTAGAAAGTATAACATCGATTGGGTGGCTAATGGTCACAATCGGGGCGATAATCACAATAATGTCTCTTGTACTATTTCTCTAAAGGATGAGGAATGGGAAGAGGTAAGTGAATGGATGTGGAATAATAGAGAACACTATAATGGTATCTCTGTTCTACCTTTTGATGGTGGCACTTACATTCAGGCACCTTTTGAAGATTGCACAAAGGAGAAGTATGAGGAACTGATGAAGTTCGTTACTAATATTGATCTAACCAAGGTTATTGAATTTAACAATAATACAGACCTCTCCGGTGAGTTGGCCTGTGCAGCAGATGGATGTGTCGTAGTATGACAAAGAAGTTGATTGGGTTTGAGTATCCACCAGAAGAAGTAGAAGTATACACTGAAGTTCGCATTTGTTTTATGGGTTCTTTTGTTCATAAGGATGAAGCAGAAGCTCATCGACAGGAATTCTACGATGTGTATGGACAGGATGTTGAAGATGGTAATCTAGTAGTTATTCAGGATGATATCCTTGAGTTGAACACAAAGTTTGTTACTCGTATTATGGCACAAAATGCACAAGGGGAGTTACAACTATAATGAAAGTAAAAACACTAATAGATATCCTTTCTAAATTACCACTAGATGTTGATGTTATTTATCAAGGTGGTGAATATAAAGACGATTATCGTAATGTTAATAAAGCAACCTATAAGGATAATTTAGGTTGGGATAAAAAGGGTGTTCTAATTGAGTGATCCCCATGACAAACAAATTGGTGGTACACATTATAAAGATATGGCCATCCAGCCGGGTGACTATATTGTAAAGAATGGTATTGGTTGGTACGAAGGTAATGCTATTAAGTATCTTACCAGACATAAAGCTAAAGGTCAGAAACAAGACCTTGAGAAAGCCATTCATTATATCGAACTAGCAATCCAACACTATTATGGTAACAAATAAAATGGCTGAAGATTTTATTCAGACCTACAGTGGGAGGGCCTTTCATTTTGGCTCTCCTAAAGTAGAAGAAATTGATATTGAAGATATTGCTCATGCACTATCCCTACTTTGTCGATTTGGTGGTCATTGTACAGAGTTTTATTCTGTCGCTGAACATTCAGTAAGATGTGCACAAGCTGCATCAAAAGAATATAAACTTGAGGCACTACTTCATGATGCTGGTGAGGCTTATGTGGTAGATATTCCAAGACCTATTAAATATACCCTTAAGGGTTATAAAGAATTAGAAAATTCTATTGAAAGTGTTATTCGTAAGAAATTTAACCTCCCTATTGAAATGACCAAGGAAGTAAAACATCTAGATAATGTGATGTTAGCAACAGAGAAACGGGACCTTATGCTTCCTAGTGAGATTGAGTGGTTTCCTCTCCCTGATCCACTTAAAGATAAAATTGAACCAATGTCTCCCAAAGAAGCTAAAATTGCTTTTATAAATATGTTTAAAGAATTGACAAAGGAAGATACTAATGACCAGTAAGACTGAAGTTAATGAAAAGGTTCGTCGTGTTGTATCTAATAATGGACACGAGCAGCGACTTACAAATGTAACCTCTGTTGATAATACAGGATCGTGGACACGACTTGAATGTGATCAGGGTTATGCAATTATTAACAATGACAATGTACTGATGTTCATCGTTAAGGGTGAAATCAAGTTCTAAAACGCAAAAAGGCCCCATTAGGAAATCCGAAAGGAAATCCCGATGGGGCCTTTTTTTTTTTACTTAAGTTTCTTCATTTCATCTTTAAGATAAGATTCATTACTTTGATCTTCACCTTCCCGGAGTTTACCATACAGTGCATCCGTGTTGGCCAAACTATAGGAACGTACAAGATATTTTGTGAAGTACTTACGTGCTTCCGAAGTGTCAACACCCTTCTTAACTGTCTTCATAATTTCACCGAATTTCACAGGGTCTTCCATCATTGCATCAAGTAGCGCCTTACGAGTAGCAGCAACCTGACCTAAGGATTGAGAAGAATAACCCATGGTAAGACGACGAGCCTTACTAGAGACAGGATTAAGAACACCAAACAAAAGGGTAATACCAGATTGAATGGCATGTGCAGGGTCTTCATTACGACTTAATTGATCAAGTCCACTAGAACCCTGATGGGGAGTTTTCTTACTAAGAGAGGTATATACTCTCTGCATTTCTTCAAGGCCGTCAATAACTTCAGGTTGATCCTTAAAGATAGTCCTCATGTTTGCCATATCCTTACCACCCTCATCAAACAATTTGTCTGCTTGAGTTTCATTGATACGGAAACCAGTACGAACCTTACCATTGGCAGCAGGTTCACCGATACCAAGGGCACTACGAGAACCAATCCTCTCACGAACATAATCCATATAAGTACCCTTAAGGGCATCCTTAATGGCCTGTCCATCTTCACCCATTGAGTCAGCCTTTTTGATAAGGTCATCAATTTGAGATGTAGAGGTATTAGATCGGAACATGGTTCTTAACTGAGAGCCAACTTCAGAAGGCTTAAGAGGTGCACCATCACCATACACAAACTTACCAAGAATTGACTGTTGTGCTTCCTTACGGATAGCATCAGCTTCGGACTTAATACTTTCGTATGCAGCAGCTTTATCAACTGAGGTATTTTCCAATGTCTGCAATTTGACTTCAAGTGCTTTGAACTTTTCAATCAAGGGGGAATTAACTCCCTGTAGACCTTCGACAATACCACTAATATTCCTACGTAACTCACCTACACCCTGCTTGGCACCACTAGATGCACTATTGGCAAGATTGGTAATAGCTCGTGTAGCATAGTAGTTTGCAAGATCACCAGAGATGTCATTACCACCAGCAGCGGCTGCCCTTTTGAGGCTTTCCCTGAGTGGTTTACCATTGACACCATCCAACTCTTGGATTTTGTTACCAAAGGTTACATCCCAATTGGTTTTACCCTGCCCTTCAGCAGTCATACCCGGAACGAACTTTTCTCCAGTAAGACGACCTTCTCCAGCTTTTTGTAGAGCTTTATTTTCTGGTTCACCAAAAGTGGACTTGTAGTTGATGTACTTCTCTTTAGCATCAGCAACCATTCGCTTAATACCTTCGTCACCTTGAGAGGCAACAAAATCAAGCTGTTCATTGTTGATGTTATCACGAAGTTCATACAAAGCATCCAAACGAGTGGAGTCCTTTGCAGCATTAGCACGAGAGATTTCTTTGTTTACCTGATTGCGAATGTTATTGTAGATGTTCCCAAAGGAATCATCAGCGTTAACTTCATTGGCAACCTTACGAAGAAATGGATCAGTAATCTTAACAGAACCATCTTCAGCAACTTCAGAATTCTTTTTAATGACTTCAAGAATACTATTAGCATCACCTTGAGTGCCAGTATCGGCCAAAGCTCGGTAAGCATTATCAGTGTCAGTCTTTAGGGTTTTGAGGGACTGATAAGTCTTTTCAGACATATTACCATGAACAACATCATAGACACCACTCTTAGAGCCAAGCTCAGCATTAGCTTCTTCCATAAAAAGCTTAAACTCTGGATCATTACTGACACCACGTTCGGCAGCTTCTTTTGCAGTTGTTGCTTCAGTTCGAGCAGCATTTTCCATGGTGTCGGCCTGTAAGCGTTTTGCAAGTAGACTGTCAGAAGCCAGTCGTCCAGTTTGTTCTTGAGCTTCTCCAAGATTACCTCCCGCTACAACATCTTTAGCTTCATCTAGAGTATCATTAATAGTAGTAGCACCCTTAGCTGCCGTATCATGAGCATTCAAAGAGGTACGGATTTCATACAAAACAGTAGAGGTATCTCTAGCCTGCTCTTGAGTCCACTTAGTGAAAGCTTCTTCACCCATAACATCCTTACGGTTTGCATAGGCAATACGGAAATAGTCCTCAGCTGCTTCATTGTAGGCAGTAGCAGTATCGACTTTCATCTTACCACCAACACCAGCGATCTTAAGTTCCATTTCAGCATTACGGCTGATTGCATCACCAAGAACTTTAATCTTAAATGCAGCATCTTCAGGAGCAAGGTTCTTAAGGTTAGGGTCAATAGCTTGTGCTAACTTCATACCGGCAATCTTGTCAGAGGTCTTAAGGACTTTACCAACACTCATACCAAATACTTCGGCATTACGAAGACCACCAATAGATGGACCAATAAGACCAGTATTGATGCTATTTGCAATCTTACCAAACGTACCAAGGACACCACCAACAATAGGCGTATCAGCCATCTGAGCCATGTCAGCGGACCATTCCTTACTTGCACCCATGCCAACAAAAGCATCAGGGGGAAGGATACCTTGGGCATCATTAGGAGCTACAGCAGCTTCTGTACCCATTACAGCAGTACCCCTAAGGCCAAGACCAATAAGAGTATTAGAAGTATAAGCCTTAGCAGCTTTTTGTGCTAATACAGCATCACCAGTACGCTTAAGAACTGCATCATACGTCTTATAGATACCTTCACGAGCCGCAGGAGATAGAAGACCTACCGTCTTTGGAATAATACCACCAACGGATTGAGCAATCTTACCAATGGTTTTAGCACCAGCTCCAGTAGCCGCAGCCCCGCCAATAGCATAAGTAGTCATGTCTTCTACAAACTTTTCACCAGTTTGGTCAGGAACCGTTCCGGGAATAGCTTTACCTACTGTACCTTCCTCAGAGATTTTACCCTGAGCAAGATCAGCAGTACCACCAACAATATTCTTCATAACCTGATAGGACATACGACCAATAACATCCTGCGTAGGCTTATCTACAACATAACGAGTAGATTGCATAGGCTGATTGTCAGGACCTATCTCTTTGGTAGGATCAAATTTAGGATTATTGGTCATCTTTTCCTGAGTACGAACTGGAATAATACCAGCAACTGTATCAGCTTGACCCGTCTTTTCATAAATCTGTTGAGCTTCTTCAGCACGCTGCTTCTTAAGATTTTGTACTTCATCGGGAAGTTGGAAGGTACCAAAACTATCACTCATTGGATTGATGCCACTAAGGACAGAGCCTACAGTGTATTCACCCTCAATACCACTACGAGTATTAGGATCACCACCCATCCACTGAGGAAGTTCAATCTTTACATTACCAGCACGACTACCTAAAGAGTTTTCACTCTCAACAACAGGTGCATACTTTTCCTTTTCATTCAATCCACCATAAAGTTCAGATTGACTACGAAGAGTACCAAGATCAGGACCTGCCTCAGTAGGAACTTTATCCAACTCCCCACCTTCACGCATACGATTAAGTTCATCCATAAGACCCCCATCAGGTGAGGGCGCTAGGATTTGATCTTCGTTTTGGTCAACTGTGGGAGCAGCTTCCCACCAGTTATCTCCTTCAGTAGGAGCATTCTGTGTTTCATCCACTACGGGAGCATTATCCCACCAGTTAGCCATTAAGGTTTCCTTCTAACAGAACCATCTGGTGCCTTAAATTTAGTACCAGAGGGAAGTTTATCAAAGTCTTCTTTAGATTTAATTTCAACAGGTGCAGCTTCAGACTTTACTGCTGGGTCTTGATAACCCTGTTGAGCATTTTGTTCCTGTACACTTTGGAAGGTATCAGCCTGTCCCTGAGAATACTGACGAGTAATACCGCCAAGATATTTCATAAGCATTTGCTTCTGTTCAGGGGGCAGTTCAGTACCTTGAATGATTTCACCAATACGTTTACCCTTCAGACCAGTCTTAACACCATACCTCTTTTCAAAATCATCGACAGAGGGATTACGGTTAAGTGTAGCCTGAGAAGACTGAAGCTTAAGGAATGCACCCTGCATCTGAGCATTAAGAGCAGGAAGGATTTGCTTAGGATCACTAGAGTTGCCAATAATTTCCAGAGCATTTGCCAAGTCCTGATTACTTACCTTACCATCAGTGGAGGTAGCCTGTGCAATCTGATAGGCGGTCTGCATTCTCAAGCTATTGTATTTAGCAGCATTAACAGCCTTCTGTTGGTTAGCATCAGATAGGACACCACCATTCTTAAGGAAGTTATCAACTGCCTTGGCATGATCCATGATATCTTTTTCAATACCTTCAATCTTACCACTAGCAGTCTTTTGACTAATAGTTTGCTCAATACCAAGAATAGCTTTGTAGCCAGCCTGTGCTTCACCAGAGAGACTTTCAATCAGACCAAGACCCTTAGATGCCATCGTAGCAGCCTGAGGATCATTATGTAGGATTTGTGTCATCTGTTGAGATGCATTAAGTGCGGACACAAAAGATTCAGCATTTGCATTGTAATCCTTAGATGCCTTACCAAAGTCATCAACAAGAGAGTTGTAACGCTTGACATCATCATCAGACATACGACGTACAGGTCCAGATACCTTTTGTGGGTTCATAGGATCAGATACGTTATAAAGACCATCTTCACGAACTTCACCCGGCAATTGAGGACCAAGTGATCCATCTGGATTTACTGAGAAGTAGGTGTCTACATTCTTACCATTTGCGCGGGCCTGATTACGTGCTCGTTCAGTTTCAACACGCTGATTGATTTCAACCTGAGCTTGAGCATTCCTAATTCGAGTAGGATCACCAGACTGTTTAGCCTGATAGAGTGCCCAATAAGAGTCATTCATGTCACCAATTTTAATCTCATTGGTAGGCTTAAATACATAGGCACCCTTACCATCACCAGTAGCTGTAAGTTGATCTTGATCAGCAATAGTAGACTTACGAAGGGTAGGATCGATGTCATCAATTCGCTTATTGACAGTTTTATTCAGCTCAGCTCTCTTAGGATCAGTAGCATCCATACCAGTGTCATACTGAACTTCAGTAGGCATAGGATTAGAAACACCATTAGGAACCTTAAGAGTTTGTGTAGGAGCTTTATAGTCAGTGTTTTTCTGATAGTAGCCCTTACCAATACGTTCCTGAATAGTCTCAGGAGAAACACCAAGTTTTAGTTCCTGCATAGCAGTTGTGGCAAAAGTATCATCACCAAACTGTTGGGATAACATCTTGGCCTGTGAGGCAAGCTGTGTTTCCTTCTCGGATTTAGCTTCACGCTTCTCCCTTAGTTTTACAAGAGCATCCATCTTATACTTGAATTGCGTATCTTCTTGCTGTTGTTCCCGTTCCATTTTCTTGTTACGAGCATCAATAAAACTTTCAGCAAATCCAGAAAGAAATGTCATTACTTAGCTTCCTTTTTCTGTTCTCCACCTTGAGACATTTGCATAAAGCCTTCAGTCTGTAGGTCCTGTACCTGTTCACCATCTCCACCTGAAGACTGGTCTTCTGCTGCCTCTTTGATCTGAGGAAGTTCTTCGTCAAGAAGCTTGAAGTTACCATTAGGTGTTTTAAGTTTTTCTTCTTCTTTAAAGAATGTACCAGTGTCGAAATCATCTTCGTCATCATAGATGCCAAGTTCGTAATCAACATTAAAACCAATACAAATAAGTTCAATCATACGAGCAAGAGGACCAGCTAATAGATATACATAATCAACAGTCCACTTACCCTCAGATACACCTAACATAAGAAGCATGTTTACAATCTTATAAATGGGAAATCCGATTTCAACCATAGTAAGAATGCCATTGGCAGCCTTAAAGTTTGTTAACTTATTGGCAAGAAAGTCAAGAGCTTCATCAAGATCAGTATACTGAGGTGGCTGTCTCCAAGGATAATTCTTAGTATCAGAAGTATAATTCTCTCCGGGGATAGGTCCACTATTTACAGCCATTATTCTTCTCCTTCGGAAGCTTCTTCCATCTCTTCGTCTTTGTTTTTACCCTTAGGCTTTTTTGAAACAGATTTACGAAGTTCTTTTTCGTACCCATCAAAAAAATCTTTGGAATATTTAGACTTCTTACCACTAGTCTTTTCGTATTCTTCAAACCCACTCTTTTCATAGAAGGAGCGAATGGCCCTACGAATTGCCTCATCTTGATCTACAACGGCCATTTATTTACCTCTTAAAAAATTGAACTCATAATATTTTCGAAAGTCTTTGAACCAACAAAGGCACCAGCCAATGAACCTAAAGCAGTCATGTTGGCATTTTTACTAGCTGTACGAGCCTGTAGAGATGCAGCTGCAATAGTTGTTTCACGGTCTTTTGCGCTCTCAGAAGATTTAAAAGCATAATCAAGAAGTGCATCAGAACGATCCCACAACTGATTAAGCTGATTTACACTAATATCCAATCGATTTTTTACATCAGTAGTAGCGGCTTCGTAAAGCTGTTGGTCATCCTGAAGCTGAACCTGTTGACGCCAGTTAGCATTTGCCACAGCAATATTATACTGTTGTTCAGAGTAAAACTTCTGGCGACTGTCTTCCATTGTGGCATTATACTTATCAGCATCTAAAGTCTGAGAAGCATTAAACTGACCAATCTGAGTATTCAAAGAAGCATAGAACTGATCAAGAGTATTCTGGGACTGAGCCATAAACTGACCCTTAACATTCTCAGCATTTGCATCAGTTAGGATGGACTGAATACGAGACTGATTGTTAATAACAGCAGCCTGTTGTTCATTGTCAAGATTTTTCATATCCATTGCAAGAAATGCCTGAGCATTCTGAACAGCAGCAGTCATTCTATTATCAAGATTTGTTTGTTCGAACTTAGCAAGAACATTGGCAGTATTAATGGTAGACTGCTGTTTATTGTCAAGATTCTTAAGAGTTAACGTCTGAAAGAATTGAGCATCTTGCTGAGCAATAGGAAGAGAAGCTTCAAGTAGTGCCTGAGACATAGCAGCAGTAGCAGCAGTACCTGTCATACCACCAAAAGCAGCAATCTTACTTACATTACGTGCAGTAGCAGCAGCCCATGATGGGATTTTAGGTTCACCAGTAGCTTCATCAACAAATTGCTTCTGTAAAAGTTCTATTTGACCCTGAAGAGTAGCTTTACTATCAAGATAATTACCTTCACCTAACTGTTGAGCAAGAAGTTTACCAGCAGCAGTACTAGTGTCAATAACATTAGACATATTCTGAGAAGCATACTTATTAAGAGCTTGTCCTAACTCATTAACAGTACCGTCTTTGTTTACACCAGTAGCAATACCAGTAGTATCTGCTTGAGGGACATCTTTAATTTGTGCATTTTCAGAGACAGTGCCTTGTGCACCCTCCATCTGATTTTGAGATACTTTGTCCTCAGTTTTAGTTACATCATAATCGTGAGCCTGTGTAGGATCAACATTATCAACAGTTCCAGCCTCAACACTAGGGGTCTGTCCAAGAGCAAGATTGGGGTTATTAGGATCAACCTGAGCAGCAGTACCTGTTTGTCCCTGAACAGCCCCAAGAGCAGATGTACCATTTGCATTGTTGACAACATTGCCGGCACCACTATTGATAGTCTGACTTGCATAATCTGCAATATTAGTAGGATTAATTTGACTACCAGCCTCATAATTAGGAGATTGTGTAGGACCAGTAGAAGCAGCTGGAGCAGCAGCCTGTGGAGCCTGTCCAGTCATTTTCTGTTGCCAGTAAGCAGCGGTAGCTTCATTATCAAAAGAACCAGACAGTTGTTCTTCATTATCTCCACCACCAAAAGAGCCATAAAGGTCTGCCATTATTTCTTTCCTTTCACAAGACCATCACGTTCGATGATGTACTTAACAAATGCTTTGTGTTTATAATAACAATCTAACAAACTAATACGATCCGTAATCCAAAGTTTTTCAACTTGAGCTTGAGTAAGAGGACCTTGTCCTAACTGTATAGGAAGATTACAATCATCTAAAAGTTTACTATCAGCTTCTGCCAGAATAGGTCCAACATTAACGGATTTTGTTGATACGCAAGACGCTAGACTTAGGCAGAGCAGTACGATTAGCATCGGGGTCTTGTTCAGCTTCACTTATTGCCTCCTTGGCTTTAATATCTAGCTCTAATTTCTTTTTATTAAGTTCTTCAAGGAGGATTTTTTCTCTTTCCTTGGCTAATTCATTAGCTTTAACTTGTCTATCTCGTTCTTCGGTATACTTCTGAGATTGCTCAAGTTTGTATTCTACGAAGCTACTGTTTGAAATCTTCCAGCCAATCCATCCTGCAAACAGGAGGCTGACAATATAAAAAACTACAAACCAAAATTCTTTTTTAAATAATATCGCTGGCATTAGAGACCCTCCAAGCAGAATTGCTTTTCCTTCTCTCTACGCTTAGTAAGTCCATTTACCACCTTACCGCCAGCCTTATTGAAGCTTAGTAATTTAAAACAAGCTTCCCGGTACTTACCTGCATTAATCAGAGCAGGAAGAGAGGACTTACAAAAACCCCCCACACCAATATTATACGTTAAACTAACATATGCAATATAAGGTTTATCTGGTACTGCATCAGGTGTCTTGAGGCACTTACTCATACCTTCTTCATGTTGTACGAGTTCTTCCATAAACTTTGCATCACATTGTGCTTTAGTAAACTTCATACCCGGTTTAATACCCTTAGTAGTACCATAACAAGCAGTCCAGACACCAATAACGTCAGGGTAGGAATTAAGGCGAAGACCTTCGAAACCACCAATTAATGTAATTGCCATAGCTCCTGCAACTGTCATACCTGTAATCTTTTTAAACCTACTTGCCATCTTTAAATTCCTTTTGTGAAATTACTCTTGCGATATTTGCCAAGAAGTTACATATAAGGGCGGCTGCTAAGAACCAACCCCTAGGAATGTAAATCATCTCGTCTATAATTGGTAATGCAATCTCAAACAACCCAAAGAGAGTTGCGAGAAGATTAAATCTAATACTCCAAGCATATCTTAGGATTTTTTTCCAATCTTCTCGCAGTTTCATTTAAGTTTCCATTGCCTGAACCCACAAATCATCTACTTGTTCTTTTGTTAGTCCAAGACTATTTGCAACAAGTAAAAGAGTAGGATGATTACGTTCAAACTCTTGAGTTTCAAGCCACTCGATTTGAGCCTCTTCTCTTGCCAAACTCTCAGGCATTGCAGCAATAACTTGATCAATACTTGAAAGAGATATACCATTACGAACTAATGTAAGCTTAAGTTGTCGTTTAGATATAGGCCACATCTTAATTGGTTCAGGTGGAGCTTCCACAATCTGACCATTTTGATAGAGCATACCTTCCTTAATGTCTTCCCAATCTGCATCAATACCTAATACAATTCTTTCCCTAGGAACTAATTTAGAGGGGTCATATTCAACATTCTTAATCTTCATAGTTTCAGGGTCAACTGTGGCCCATGCACCATAGATAGAGTTGATAAAATTACCACGTTCATCCCATGAGGTAAGGCCATTCAACATTTGATACCAGTCTTGTCCACTCTCATTAGTGAAATACATAACACCATTGAGACCATAGTGTGTAAAAGTTCCAAAATTAACGATTTCCATAATTCACCTCAAGCATAGTAACAAGAAATCCATCCACTTGCAGGATTATATACCTGTAAATAACGATAAGTTAGTGTAGTGATAATACGACTTGGGGAGTTAATTGTACTATAACCAGTAATAACTGTACCACTTGGGGCTTCATATGTACCATTTGTGGGATTGTAGAAATCAAGTTCATTTCTTGAAACTAACCTACTTTGGATTTGATTAACACGATCATTTGCCCATGCTAATGCACGAGCTTCAATACGGGAATTTAAATCACCAAGTTCAGAAGTAGATACCTGACCACCAGTATTAATAGAAAACTTCTCGGCACCGTTATATTGAATTTTATACTTACCATCACCAGTATCGTAATAAGCATTCCAAGTATTAGTCCCATTATTAAAACTAATAAGCGGAAAAGATGCTTTTTGGATAGTAAGATTACCAGTCATAGTGTCACCAGTTTTGGCAACTTTGGCATTTAGTGCAGTAGTGGTAGCCGTACTTACAGGTTTGTTTAAATCTGAAGTATTGTCAACATTACCAAGACCAAGAGTAGTTCTCTGAGCACTAGCATCTACATCATCAACAAGTGCACGACCAGCAGAAGTAAAATCAGCCAATGCAGCTGTACCACTACCTGTAAAATAAGGTACTTTATCAGCAGCTGAAGTTAGTCCAGCAATAGCAGAAAGTTCTGCATCCTGAGCTTGAACATCAGTACCAATAACAAGACCGAGATTACTTCTTGCATTAGCAGCAGTAGAGGCACCAGTACCACCATCAGCAATTGCCAAATCAGTAATACCAGTAATTGAACCACCAGTAATATTAACGTCATTTGATGCAAGTGTACCACTAAAAGTAACACCAGAAATAGAACCACCGGTAATTGCTACACTGTTTGAAGTAACAGAGCCTGAAAAACTACCACCAGTAATGGATACTGAGTTAGAGTTCTGAGTTGCCATACTTCCTAAACCAATAGTGGTTCGTACAGCAGCAGCATCTACATCATCCAAGATGGTACGACCAAATGGAGTTAATGCAGTAGTTGCATAAGCATCAGGGGCGGTCGTGTAGATCATCTGATTTGCTGCGGTAGTTAAAGCACTAATACTTGCAAGAGCAGCATTCCAAGCAATAGACCAAATCCAAACAGCTGCACCAGCAGTTGCATCTACACAAACATAAAAAGTATCAGCAGTTGTGTTAACCCAAATAGAGCCTACAGCATAACCATCATTTATATCATCATTTGCAGTTGGGGCAACTGTAGCATTCAATTTATGAATACCACCAGTACCACCATTAACTATTGGTAACATACCAGTAATAGATGTAACTAGATTAATTTTAGGACCTTCACCCACAGTACCATCATGGGTATGACCACTGGTTCCATCAGCAAAGTTCTGAATTGCATTAAATTCTGCATTTAGGGGAGCAGCAAAAATAGTCTGACCATCGATAATGTCAGCAGAAGATTGCCTAGTATAACTATTACCCATTATTTCCTTCCTTCTACGGTGTAATCAATAAGAATGCCTTGGATTGAGTAAGGGGCCGCAGCGTCAAATGTAGTAAACTTTATTTGTAATGAGAAACCAGAACCTTCAACTGGAGAAATGAGAACAGGTGCTGTTGGTGAAGAATAGATTGCAATACCATAAACATCTTCTCCAAACATACTATCGTCACTTTCTCTATAAAAGTCGTAGTTAGTTAGGTTTTCTTTAATTGTATCAGCCCAATCGTAGCTCATCTTTGCATTAACTGTGACGTTGCCTTCAGGTCGAATGAACAATCTCAGTTTTCTATAAGTCTTACGAATACCAGCAGAACTAAAATCCAGATAAGGAGTACTATAGACTGCCTGAACATACTCACCAGCAAAAGTGTTACCAACCTCTTGTCTATAAACACGACCATCATAATCACCATGGATTACAAACTCAGTAGCATTAATATACTTAGAAGTAGCACAAGAAGCTCGAATACCTTTACTCCTACTCCACTCCCAACTATTACTACCATCTGAATTAGGACGAAGGCACCCAATAATACCAAATGTAGCACTAGGTTCTTTGGAAGGGGAGGAGAAGAAAAATCTAACCTGAGATTTAGCTCGAATAAGAACAGAACAAAGTTCATTCATACTATTACTAGCAACTTCAGATGTAACTAACTGTTGAATTTTCCTACTTAAGCTTTCAATATTAACGTCACCAATGTAGTTAGTACCTGCAATCGGCCTAAATCCATCCTGAGACAGGAACATCAAATTACCATCTACTTCTTGTACACTATCAGATGCTAAACATCCAATACTGGAAGTAACACCATTAAGGACAAAAGAGGTTTGAGAAACTTCAATTTTTTTGATATTTGTAGTACCAAACACGTAAAGTGCATCACGGAATGGTTTAATTTGGTTTACAAGATAACCAGCAGGTAACTGACCTGCACCACTAGCTGCAAGAAAGTCATATTCAACAAGAGGTGCTGAATGGAATACGATATTATCTTGTGCCAAGAACAAATGGTTCTTAAATACATCTACATAAGATGGGGCTTCAATAGCCTGATCACCACCAGCAGTAGCATAAGTTAGTCCATTATTACTTGTAAGAATTTGTGTCCAGTTAGTGCCATCATAAACCATAGCTGGATTAACACCATCGACAAAACAAATCTTGGGTGTGCCATTAAAGTTAAATTCTTTATACCTGATACGAAGTACATCATTAGAGTTTTTACTAAAAACAGTAGGCATTTTAGTCCAACCAGAACCAGAATAGTAATAAAAATCGTATGTACTATCAGCTTGTTGTTTACGTGCTACAATGATTGTTTCATCATAAAATGCAATTCCAAGAATGCGACCTTCTGCACCAGTTGGATCAACTTCTGCATATAGTTCATCTAAAGGTTGGAAACCTGAGAGTCGTCTATATCCACCATAAAGAGAGGCCTCAAAGTTAATTAGTTCAACAGCACTCCCCGGCTCATTATCTGAAAGCTGAATGTGATTGATATTAGAGTTAAGGCCACCAACACAGACGACCTTTTGACTCTCAAGTTGTTCCATCATATATGATAGCCTCCGCTTCTATAAACAGGTCCACCAAAATTTATACGAGTGTCAAAAACACCACTAGGTGAAGTTTTTACAAGTTGGAAATACATGTTTTTAATACCATCACGAAATTTGGTTTCAGCGATAGAATAACCTTGAGGGTTTTCCCTAAATAGATTCATATGATATAGGGCACCAAAAACAATAATATTATCAAATTGTACAGGTATATCAGTCCTATCCAAAGGATTGACTAAAATTACAGGATTTTTAAAGTAACTGTAAGTTAGAGTATACTCTTTGTCAGGGATAGGAGTAACACCAAAGCCATTTGAGTTAGTTTTAAATATACGTCTTGGTACTGATAAACCATTTACTTTATTGTCAGTATCAATATCAACTTGTGCTTCTCTCCACTCATCAATATCTACTTCTTCTAGAGTGTCACTATTGTTAATACCAACAAGAGGATCAATCTGAATTTGAAAACTTTTCCAATCTGCTACTTTAAAGTCATCAGGAAATGAATATTCAGTTTGACCTTTAACTAGTACTTGAGTATCAGTGGCTGCATGGTATGGCCACTCCCACCTCTGTTGGTTTATTTCAGAAATAGCATCTAATACAGAGTCTTTACACAAAGATTGAATGCCGCGGGCACTGTTGAAATTTGACTCTGTGAGTTCTACTTCATTGATTTTACGAATTACTCGATTAGTCAATTCAAGATATGTACTGCCCATTTTAATTCCTTAAATAAAATCTTTGAGACCACCACTAAGGGCAAATTTAATGAATACAAGAATAACAGCACCCCAAATTGTAAAGTTTAAGTTTTTTGCTGTTTGTTTAATTTCTTTAAGTTCATCCTTAAGTTCGGCGAACTCTTTTTTCATATATTCAGAATTAAGTCTATGTTCACTCAGAGAAACTTCAATAAGAGTTCTCCAGTCTTCAAGAGCTTTAATACGTTGTTCTAAGTCCATAACTAACTCCATTAAATAAACCGGGGGTTATTACACCCCCGGAATAGTAGTTAATTAAGACTTCGGCTGAGCGATAGCACCACGAGATTCTCCGGTGACATCAACAACTACTGCCCACACCATGACTTTACCACCAGTTACGGTGCCAGTCTGAGTAGCAATAAGAATATCAATAGTATCCGAAGAGGCAAGGATAAGTGCCGGGGTCTGTACGCCAGCAGGGGTGCCATAGGAACCAACAGCAGCAGCGTCAAAATCCCAACCATCGACATAGATGTCAGCGTCAACACCAGTGATACCAATATCAAAAGTGAGGTCCGTAGACGTACCTGTCATTGCAGTGGTCTTTTGAGCACCTGCCGTAAGAACCTGAACACCTGCCGGAAGGCGAAGAACCTCAATGACATCAGCAGCAGCAAGGGCAGAACCCTTAGCAGTTGCAGCGGCCGCAAGATCAACTTCCTTCCAGATTTTATAGGCGAAGTTCGAGTTGTCCATAACACGCGGAGGCAGGTTAGCACTCAGCGGATTAGCGAGGGACGTAATAGTAGCCATTCAAATATCTCCTTCTTAAGATTAGTTGGCTTTGTTGTAGGCTGCACGTACGAGACCCTGAGGCTTCAGGATTTTACGACCGTACATATGCATACCACGAACAATGTCGGAGAAGCCGAACGGAGAACGGAAGGTTTCCGTCTTATTGATCTGTTCAGCAGTAGCTACCGAGGCGTCATGACCTGCAACAATCAAACCGTAGTCAGTTGCAGAGCCATTGTTGTCAAGGACAGCAGGACCAGAACCGATGTACGGGAGGTTGTTGGAGAGGTAGATACGGAAGCCATAAACTGCGTTAGCAGAGAGCTTACCGTTAGAAAGCTGTTCGCTGTCCTGATAGAACTGGTTCATGAACTTAGAATTTTCGTCCATGAGGATTTCCATAAAGACCGGATCAACTACGATCCAGCGGCCTTCCTTCGGAACGTTCTGCTGATCGAGCAGACGGTTCATACGGTTAAGGACCTGAAGCGGAGTTACATCGTAAGTACCCTGAGTACCAACAGCAAGCGAGTCCGTAGAAGCGCCACCAGATACGAAAGCATTACGAGCCAGCTTATGAATACCGAACAGTTCGTCAGCATCAGCACCAGACTCAGACTTAGTACCAACAGCAGTCGTACGAGCCTGCCAAGCACCATCAAACGTCAGACGCTCGAAACCAGTAAGGTAGCCGAGAACGTCAGCATCGTATTCCTGTGCCAGACGATAAGCTGCACGATCCGTTGCCAGATCAAGCCAGTTAACATGGGATTGCTTCTTTTCAATATCATCGATCTGGAACTGGAATGCGTTCGCACGATCAACAATAAGGGTGAAGTCTTCGTCCTGAAGGTCCTGAGACGTCATCTGAGTACCACGAGCGTACTTAGAGATCGCGATTTCAGGTTCCTTGATGATCTGAACAGAGTCACCATAGTTCGAGATTTCGCCGAAGTAGTCAGAATTGGTAATGTCTTCAACAACAGAGGTCTTGCGGAACTGCTTCTGAACCTTCTGCGAGTAGATTACCGGGCTAAATTTGCCATTAGGCAGGTTGCTATAGCCAGTTGCACTTTGAAATGCCATATTTATATCTCCTAAATTAAATTGATTTATTGTGTGAGAATAGATCAAATATCTAGGGAGGTCATTCTTTTATAGGTATCCCATAAGGGGCTAATTAAGATTGAGTATTCCTTTGTATTTTATTCTATGTCAGTAAGTTTTTACTATTAACGAGCACCACCAGTTAAATCATAATGAAACTTACCCTTGCGCATTGCATCCATAATCTTGGTTTCATTCTGTTCATACCAACGACGATTATTTTTGCTTTCACGTTCGACCTGACTTTCAGAGAATTCATAGTCACCACCAAAAGAAGGTTCTTCGACTGCACGACTAGAGCGAACTGCCTCAGCTGCTCCACGGCCATCAAATTCTTCCTCTACCTTAGAGGACTTTCCTTTGTTCTTATACATATTGATGACAAAATCAGCCTCATCCACATCAAGAGAACGATAAATCGCATCCTGATACTTCTGCTTCTGTGTCTTCAACCACGTATGGAAGGCTTCATCCTTCGCCAACTTGTCAAAGTCGGGATGTAGTTTACGGAGAGCTACAAGAGCTTTCTCCACTTCGAGTTGCTTCTGTTGTACAGAAAGTTCCTCAATAGTTTTCCGAGTTGTAGAGGTAGACTCTTCAATCCGCTTCTGAACAATTGTTTCCAGAATGGATGCAAACTCAGGATATTCCTTAGTCCAAGCTTCAATTTCATCATCGGACTTCGGTGGTTTAATCTGGCCCCGGAGAGCCTGATCAAGTTTCTGTTTCAGCGTTTCAATTTCGGCCTTACTTTCAGACTTGATCTGATTGATATACCGATCTTTATCCCCTGCTCGCTTCTTCCAAATTTCTTCTTCAACAGTAGCAGCAGGTTCTTGATACTCTCGTTCGAGTGCTTCAAGAGCTTCAGTTTCGAGGGATTCAAGTTCCTTACGGGGATTACGATATTTAGTCATTTGTTCTCCTTTGGGCCACAAGTGTTCTCACTATGAGAGGTTGAGGGTAGCCAATTAGTTGTTAACGTTCGTCACGATCATCAGGTGATCCAGACGAGTTGGCAGCTTTGCCTCCAGAGTTTGAACCACTCTGGTTATTTCCAGACTCATGACCACCACTATCACTACCGCTGCCACTAGAATTACTACTATTTGAAGTAGAGCTAGTGTCATTCTGAGAGGTAGTATCTTTTTGGTTACTCTGTTGAGTACTGGACTGTGCACTTTCCATTGTATTCATACTATCCATTAGACCACTATTGGCCGATGGAGCGGAAGTTGCATCAGTATTGAAGGCAGTCTGAGCCTGTACCATATCAAGGGCACCTTGACCGATAGACTGCGTTGTAGCTTTAGATTGATACTCAGGAAGTGATCCAAATGTATGGGCACCAATTTGTGTACGATCAGCCATAGAAGCAGACCAACCGGGATTAACCGTATTGGCATGATAGCTAGTAAAGCCAAGGTTCTGTGTTGGGTCTGTTACAAACGAATCAACTAAGCCGTCATACAATCCTTTATTAAGACCATAATTCTTATTAGCTGTATTAGCGGCAGCCATGTTACTCCAAGTACTATATTGATTGGGAGCGTTAATGGCATCTGTAATAGAACCATATTTACCAACTCGGTTTTCAATAGTAGACAGGATACCCATAGCTTCCTTACGACCATCTTCTGTGGAAAGGTCAGTTTTACTAGTATCAATTTCACCAGCAAGTGTAGCAGCCATAAGACTACGATCTTCAGGTGTAATATCAGCAAACCTATCAATACCAACAGGATTGGCAGTTGTCATATTATTCATTAGGCCCAAACCAGTACCAAGAGAAGGTTCAGTTGTTTGAGCAATAGCATCTGTGAGTTCAGGTCTAGATGTAGGAGTAGGTGCCTTATCAGCGACCTGATCGTAATAACTAGATGGCATCAAACCATATTCACGAGAATAATCTAATGTGCCTGCAAGCTCTTTACCAAGAGAACCCCACTGAGCACCAAGACCGGGATGTTGACTAAGATCAAGAGTATCCATATGCATAGTTTTACCACCCATATACTCAGGACCCATACCAAAGTTACCACCATATCTGGCAGCAAAACCTTGAGCTACATCTTGAATAGCCTGTTTATCAGCAGGATTGGCAGTATTAAGTGAGCGACCATTTGGGTCCTTAATATCCAAGTCAGCTGCGACACCAGATGGATGCCTATGAGCAGACCCTACAGGAGAACGTCCTTCTGGTTCCATACCAGAAGTAACATTAACTGTATATCCAGAGCCAAGAACATCAGTAACAACATCTGCTACTTTATGTTCAACACCACTGGAGGGTTTTTCACTACGACCCTTACCTGCAAGATCATAACTTATACCAGCCATCTGACGAGCTGGAAGATCACCCATTCCCATACCTCTTGCAAGATCATAAGATGGATTACTTACAGGAGCATTATTCACTGCCCTATCAGTTTGTGTCTTTGTACTTGTAGATATAGCTTTATCTTTAGCACTCATAGTTCTATCTCTAACAGAACCAAAAACATTATCTGCCAGAGAGCCAAGGAAGCTCTTATCAGGTTTTACACCAGCCGCTTTAGCAGCATCAATAGAAGCTTTCTTTTCTTCTTTAGTAGCTTCTTTTAGTGTTACACCCTGAGTTAAAGCTCTTTGTCTAGCTTCATTGGGGGTAAGAGTAGTACGACCTTTAGCATCAGCGGCTTCAAGACCTACAGAGTATACTTCATCACCGATTTTAACATCAGCTACATATCCCTGTGGATCACCAAACACATTCTTTAATCCACCAGAAAGGTAGTTAGGTTCTAGTCCAAGAAACTCACGAGCCTTACCTGTAGCATGGGTATTTTGTACACCCATCATTGCACCAACAGCTTTGGCACCCATGCCAACCAATCCGGGCATACGGGAAGCAAGTCCTAAGACTGCTGTAGGTTTATCTACATAACGAAAGTTATTAGATGCCGATGGTTCATTTGCTGGATTAAAGTAATCTTTAGTGCCACCCTGATTTTCACTTTCATGAAGAAGAGGGTTCTTAACAAATCCATTAGTGTTTTTAGCACCACTTGCATTCTTAGAACTAGAAGTAGTAGGAGTTTGATCGAACATACTAGAAAAGGGATTACTAGCACTATCGTATGCTGGAATATTTGATTGATCGATGACTTGGTAATCACTGAGGTTATTAATAATGGAACCTGTTGCAGCGTCAATGAAAGATACTTCAGGTTGTCCTAAAGCATTCTGTTCAATAACCCTAACTGCCCACTTATCGTCATTACTTGCCATATCAATCCCTCGGGTTGTTAACTTCGTCTCTGATACTCTTCAGTCGTTTAAGTTCATCAATGGCACCCTGAGTTCTACGAAGTTCATCAATTGTATCCACCTTTGTTAAGGCTTCTTTAAGGAACTCAATTCGAAGATCAACGTAGAACTTAAGGGCATCCATATTAGACTTATCATTTACCAAGAGGTAGAGTTGACTAGCCTGTTCTTTTTTCATTAGCCAGAAAATCCTTCTGCACCGGGTTCGGGAGCATTACCGGGAGCAATGTTTCCACCACCATTTCCAGTAGGATCACTTGGGTTAGGAACACCACCCTTAGCACCTTGTGCATTTGGATCAGTAGCACCAACTCCCTGTGCACCAGCAGCTTGAGCAACCTTACGCATAAGGACAGCTTGAATAGCAGCGGCTCTAGGGTCGTTAACTACCTTCTCTTCATCAAGGTCAAGAGATGCGGCATATTCCCTAAGGATGTAATCCCATTTAATAAAGGGTGCCATAGCAGGGTTAGGAGAAGCAAACTGTGCAAGCTGAAGAAGACGTTGAGA